>OQWI01000287.1_pt1 | contig 23650 bp, 21 predicted proteins | sample 1691551 | NCBI WGS metagenome assembly OQWI01 (sample SAMN03418259, study PRJEB22391) | human gut metagenome | biome: human-gut; feature: organic feature; material: feces | host: Homo sapiens | place: Tanzania | collected 2013-01
CTACGGAATCAAGCGCGTCCATAATAATATCAGTATCAATATTGTCATAAAAATCCCCGCAGCAACCGGAATCACGGTTACGGACAAGTTCAGGAGCGATTATCCGCCCTGCGGCCAAAGACGAATAAAATGCCGCCACATGAACAGGAGACATGAACATATCCTTACCATGAATAAGATGCTGCACAGCCGAAGAGTTCCAGGTGGCTGATTCCGGCGAACATATCTCGATACTCAAGCCATCTATGCCAAGCCCGTCATAATAATCCGGAAGAAAAAACGACTTGAGCGTCCTGACATAATGGTCAGGAACCATCTCATACACTCTTGACAGTTTCCCGGAAGCAATGGCATCGGAAAGATCCGCATGGGAATACGCCATACCATCATCAAGCGCCACCATCCACGATGCCGGAGACAGGACCTCACCAGGTTCATATTTTCTGACCGCATAGTTAAAACATTCCGACAATTCGTTCTCAAAGTTCCTGCCGAGATTCACGATAACAGGGATTTCACCTGTCATGATATTCTGGACGACAATACATGCAGATTCCAGATGCTCCTTTCCGGCGAGGGCTTTCCTCAACAATGAATCCGCAACAGCCTGCAATCTTATATTGATTGTCGTTTCCAAGGTATGCCCAGAAAACAGTTCATCTCTACAGCGCAATCCACTACCGGCACGCTTAGAGCTGTCGCACCCTGAAACCAAGGAAGTTACGACAAGAACGAATAACAGAAGTCTATTTTTCAGTTTCATAGCATTGTTAATAAAAGGAGCATCAGGACGGGACATTTCTTTCATTCCGAGAAAACTGTCAGATTTTCAGTTGAGAGACATCTCGTCCCGATGTTCCATATTCATAGGCCCTATCTATATCAGTAAAACATCATCTTATCATCACATAGCCCGCCCAGTAGAACGGTTCCGGATATCTGGAACGGACAGCGGACTGCGCTGCGCGGAAAGCTTTTTCCACATCACATTTTCCAGAGACCAGAGCCTTATACAGCTCCGACATGAACATCGCCGAAGCCACGTCACTGGCCTCCCAGAGCGACATTATGATGGTTCCGGCGCCAGCCTTCCTGAATGCCCGCTGCAGGCCATAGACCCCTTCTGCAGATGTCTTTCCGAGTCCGGAATCGCATGAGGCCAGGCATACCAGTGCGGCATTGTCAAGATTCATTCCGGCAATATCTTCCGCCGACATCAGCTCCCCGCCATACATCACCAGTCCGGAGAGGTCCATGGGCGAAGTGCGGCCAGCCAGAGATGCCGGCTTCAATGTATCGGCAGCGTCGTAGAAGAAGCCATGAGATGCAATGTGTATTATCTCCGGGGCCCGGCAATCCATCCTACGGAAATTCTCCGCAGTACCATCGGCACCAGCGTATATGTCCACATGAGATTTCCGTCCCAATGCCCGGCTGACATTTCTGATTTCTTCATGCGTGGCATCAATGCCGGAGGACAGACCTCCGAAGACAGCAGCCGACAGAGGCTTCCGCAAGGATTTTCTTTCAGACAAGAGTTCACGTGCAGAGCTTAGCCTGACGACATTGAAACGCTCCGACAGCATCATGCCATCATGGCGGAATGATTCGAAAGGCAACGAGTGGAAACGCCCTGACGGCACAATATAAAGTGTCTCCCCTGCCGATGCCTGAGCCAGGACATCCCTAAACAGATCACCTGCCGCCGATGCGTAAGGCTCTTCGCAAATACGCCATGCGGCATCTGCCAGAGAGTCCAGGACAGATTCCGCACAGATATCCACAATCTTCGGGGCTGTCCATCCCTTTCGGCACACAAATGCCCTGTAATAATGACATTTATCCTCACCCCCCCCGACGGATAATCTATCATATCCACGAGAACTTCACCATCCTTCAATGCCACTAAGACGCTATCGGAATCCACTGACGCCATGCTGGAAAAAGCAGTCATTCCGGTCAATCCCGAAAGTTCAATGTCCGCAGAATGAAGCTGCCGGCAAGCCTCGGCAATCTGCACTGTATCAGCGGCCGACGCTTCCAGTTCAGCCAGCTTGTCACGCAGGGCAATGAACTTATAATACGCAGCCCGCACCTCCGGATCATCAGAGCCGAACACCTTTTCAGCTACTGATCGCTCAGATGCCAGCAGGAGGTCTTTCGTCATAAGGTGCACATCATACGCTTTCCTGGAAATAGCGGAGCACCTGTTCCCGGAGACAGATGCGAACTCTGTCACGGACGCAGCCACATCCTGCATGTCAGAGAGATATCCTGGACGCTCTTCCGAAGTGAGATAAGGCATCCGCGCCTTTATCCGTGAAATCATCACTTCCGAAATATCGGAATACAGCTTCTCTGCCACGGAATAATGTCCTGCAAGCATTTCCGCTTCAGCATGTAGTCTCAGCCCCTTGAAACCATATCGGGATTCCCTGCCATAAAGCCGGCACCTGTAATCCGAAAACGCAGCATACGCCTGCGCAGACTCTTCCATACGTCCCGACAGACGCAGTGCTTTTCCGACCTGAGCCAGAATCTGAACCCGTTCGGGATTCTCCTGCGGTACAGCAACTGACATGCATGAGTCGGCCTTCTCAAGAAGCGACAATGCCTTTTCAGGTCTGCCATGCAGAAGTTCAAGGGCGCCGGAATATTGATACAGCCGACCTTCATTCATCACATAGTCGGCAGGAATCATGAGAAGTGAATCAGCATACACTCTGGCCCTTTCTGTCTGCCCCAGATTATACAGGCAGTTCGAAACTGTATAGTAGTCAAGCCCTGGAGTAACATCCAACTTCCGGCTCAGGGCCAATGCTTTCATGGCATATTCCAGCGCCTTGCCGTATTGGCAGGCACTATTTTCCATAAGATACAACTCTCCATATATCGCATACTCAAGCGCTGTATCATGAATCTTCCCGGCCAGCCCCACAGCTTTCAGGTATAGAGCTTCAGCCCTGCTGATCCGCTTGTCTGCCGCCGCATCTTCAGCCATATCGAAATATGATGAAATAAGCACTGACGGATTGTCTGAGGACTCCGAGACAGACCGTATCTGCTCCCTCAATTTCAGGACAAGACTCTGAATATCATATTTGCGTGCCCAGTATTTCTTACGGCAGATAATGTCCAGACGCTCCTCTTCCATATCCGGAGGAAGTACAGCCTCCGCCATATCCAGGCAAATCATGACCGAGTCAATGTCCGCATGCGACTCATATACATCAGACATAAGCACCATGACATCACTTGCGCCCTTAAGGTCCTTATCTTCGAGTAGCAGCGAATATGCCGCATGCCCCAGTTTCAGGACACCATCATAATCATATCTCTCCATTGACAGAACCTCCTCCGCCATGTCATAGTAACTTCTGCCACGGCTCAGGCTATCAGGTTCTGCCGGCAATGCATGGCAGCAGACTCCATAAGCGGCAATGATTATTGTCAGGATATATCTTTTCATCGTTTATTTCTCAAACAGTTTTCAAGAGAATCAAGTTTTCTGGTTTCATTGGCAATCACTTGACGCTCATAGGTTTTCGCTTCTTCAGACAAGCCTTCGTCCACTGTAAGCTCGGCCCTTTCCTTATCAATAAGCTCCAGTGCCTCGCCATATTTCCCGGAACGGATAAGTCCAATGACCCGGTCCGACGCCATTTCACCGCCTCTTATACATGCCCCGGCATCAGGAGATGAAACCGCGATCTTTGCCGGAAGAAATACGTACAGAAGCGCCACGCCCACCAGAGCCACGGCCACACCGGACAAGCCTCTGACGAGCCGCCTTCTTCTCGCATCTTTCGCTAAAGCAGCCTGTTCAAATGAAGAGAGGACAGCCTTCTTTCGGGCAATATCCTTGATTGCCGTCACAATTTCCTCCTCCAGAGCAGTGTCATGTCTATCCATATCAGTATCAGTCATTTTCAAAATTTATCATTATATGTCAATCCAGCCCCAATTCTCGGAAAAGCCATGTCACCCTGTCCTTGAGAGACTGCATGCACTTATGCTTCCTGGTCTTCAGGCCATTATATGAACCATCATGCCCCAATGCCTCCAGAATCTCTTCCAGACTCATCCCGTCATAATAGAACATTGTAAGAATCTGTCTGCATCTGGCCGGCAGTTCCATTATGGAGCTGCAGACCACAAGATGCCTGGAAGCCGACACATCATCAGCAGAAGTATCCGGCAGATTATCTTCATCAGCTGCAAAAATAGGCAGTTTTCCATTTCTCCGCAGCATTTCCCGATACTTGTTCTTCACAATTCTCATAAAGTATGCTGACAGGTCCTGCACATCATACCTTTTTCCTGCACGGCATGCATATACCTGCCCATCTTCAGAGTACAATGCCCCATGCTCAATATTCTCCCACAGGATCACGAAAGAATCCTGAAACACGTCAGAGGCATCCTCCTCCGCCACATCCCGGCACAGACGTTTCCATACATTAAAACAGGCCCGCAGCCTCTCATACATATCCATCAGCATCTTGCGGTCACCATGCCTCACAGCTGCCACATAATCGGAATCCCTGACCGGTCTCATCACTCAAAAATCATCGAGAATCTACATTGTTCCACATACCCGGTCATGACAGGCGACTGCGGATACCTTCCCCGCACATCCTCCCTCTGCATGAAACCATCAATTATCGCAAGCACTTCCGCATTGGAAAGCCCCGCGAGACTGTTCCGGAGCGATATCAATGCGTATGTCAGCTTACCATGTCCAGAGCTATGCTCCTGGTTCATCTGATAATCCTTGCATGCACTCATTGTCAGCCATTGCTCTTCAGGCCTGGAGGCACCTCGGCCACGCTTTCCCGGAATAATGAATTTCTCGTAAACTCCCCTGAATCCGTTTTTCCGATTTTTCGGCTCCCTGGTGGAGTCCCCGCTATGGCAGGCATCCACAACGACTATGATATTCCCGGACTTTCCTACCTTGCGCCTTATGCCATGAAGAAGCTCTGCCGTCTCATCATCACAGAGATGCCGTTCACCTCTGTCCTCTTCGCAATACCGTCTGCATGCATCATAAGGTATCCAAGACTCATCCCATCCGTCAGGCTCATCTCCATTCATGTCTGTCATCCATTGTCCATGACCGGAAAAATGGATATAGACCAGGTCGCCGGCGGCACAATCAGCAGCAAGCTGCCTGAAAGCATTGACGATGCCCGTCTTCGTGGCCGAGGCATTGACAAGAGTCCGGATATCGGTAAAGCCATTGGAACTTAGCATCTCCACAACTGGAGGGACATCCATATCTCCATGTATTACAGGCCATGAGCTGTCCTTCTGGCAGCCGATACCTATGACAAGCGCACGCCTGTTCCCGGCCAGTCCAGCCGAAACGGAAACAAGCAGTATCGTAAAAAGTATAGCGACAAGTCTCTTCACGTATATCAGCATTGAACGGTCCTCACATATTATATGCAGAATTTTCCATTTTGTAACCACCTAAAACGAAGAAAATTACATAACAATAACGGCTTCTTTGAATTGACTGGTAAATTTACTAAAAATATCTACCTTTACAATCGGAGCCGAATGGCAAAAAATTGAAACAGAATGGAAATACATAATTCAACCCTGCCTCAGATCAAGCTCGGTATGCTTCAGGCATCGGACCACGCCATCATATTCGACAAGATAGCCATAATAGATGACAATCTGGACCCTGAACAGAAGGACAAGCGGATCGGCGCGCCTGTCAACAAGCCGCTTCCGACTAAGATATTGGTAGGCATCTGCCTGATGTGCATTGAAGGAAGCATTGACCTGAAACTGAATCAGACAGAGTACCATATGGAGAAGAATGACTGTCTTCTCGGAATGCCGGGCTTCATTGCGGAGCATATTTCAATGTCGGGAGAATGCAAAATGATCGTCATCGCGGCCGCTCAGGATTTCCTGGGAAAATCTCCTATGAAAGGGACAGAGACAGCCCGTAAATGGATGATACAGAAAGGGGAACCTTCCGTGATACATTTCCCTGATGAAATCTGCAGTTCATTCCTGTCAGGATACAAATGCTTCAGACAGACTTACGATTTGGCTCATCAGGATTACAGGAACGAGATACTTATCTGCTTCCTGCACACGGCATTGGCACTGTTCTCATCTTGGCTGAAACAGACGGGCGAAACAGAGCACGGACTCTCGATTCCGAGAAAGAAGGACCTCGTGATGAAGTTCCTCAATGATGTACACGAATTCTGCAACAAGGAAAGAAGCGTGAGTTTCTACGCCGAGCGGTGCTGTCTGTCACCCAAGTACTTCGCCAAGATCATCACTGACGCGATGGGCAGGAAGCCGGGCGACATCATCAAGGACAATGTGATACTTGAGGCAAAGGTCCTGCTTATCGCCAAGTCATACTCCATCCAGCAGGTCAGCGACAAGCTTAACTTCCCTAACCCGTCCTTCTTCTGCAAGTATTTCAAGGCTGCAACAGGAACGACTCCGCGAAAGTATCAGCTTCGCGGAGATAAAGTTTCTGAGGATGCCAAGGATTCTACTTTGTAGGAATGCGGAAGGCGTCAGACGGAAGCGAGGTATTCTTCTTCACCTCTTTCATCTCATAGGTATTGGTGATGCCCACAGTCTCTTCCATAATCATCTTCACCAATACGCAGTCGGATTTGCGGTAGGTAAGGACAATCTTGGAATAGCCCCTGTGTCCCGCAGCCGAAGCAGTGAGCGTAACCACGTAGCCTTCAGCCGTTTCAGAAGCGGCAAGTTTCGCGTTGTTGGCCGCTGCCACAGTCTCGGGATCGCCTTTGATGCAGTTCACAAGTGTATTTGCAAGACTTCCCATCAGCGCGTTCTTGGAGGTGTCGAAGGTCATGGCCTTTCCGCCCTTGTTCATATGGAACTTGTTGCCGTTCACCACCAGCAGCTCGCCGGCAGGTTTGGAATAACGCATCGTAAGATGTCCGTCAGGAGTGAAGTACAATGTTCCCTCAGATGCGATCTTACGGCCTGACGCCTTGATGGTCTTTACCTGAGTGAATTTGCTCTCGATATTCTTTACAGAAGCATTGGCCTTCAATATCTTGGCTACCACAGGCGAAGACGCAGGAGCTGCGGCAACCGCCTGGCCTTCAGCAGCAGAGACAACAGATGTGTGGCAGGACAATGCTGCAGCTGCAAAAGCAGCTATAATGGACATGATTCTATTCATAAAGACCGCCATTGATTCCGATAGTCTGGCCGTTGATATAGGCAGCCTTGTCTGAAACGAGGAACGCCACGAGCTCGGCCACTTCCTCCGGCTCACCGAACCGTTTGGCAGGAATGGTCTTCTTGAGTTCAGCCTCATCGAGCCCCTCTACCATATCAGTACGGATAAATCCCGGTGCAACAGCATTGACAGTAACCTTTCTTGCAGCGACTTCCTGGGCGAGAGCCTTTGTGGCAGCGATAATTCCGCCTTTGGCCGCTGAATAGTTGGTCTGGCCCGGCAGGCCTTTCTGTCCGGACAATGATGCCATATTCACGATGCGGCCTCTCTTGTGCACCACCATCGGCTGGAGAAGAGGACGGGTGACATTGTAGAAACTGTCCAGATTGGTCTTCATCACCTTGTACCAGTCGTCCTGTTCCATCCAAAGGAGAAGGTTGTCGCGACGGATACCGGCATTGTTCACAAGCACCTCGACGAACTCGTCCGGATGCGCCTGCTGCCATGCTTTCAGGGCAGAAACTGTCGCCTCATTGTCGCTGACGTCGAATTTCAGCAGCTCGGCAGAACCCCCGGCAGCAGTAATCTGCTCCAATGTCGTGCGCGCAGCCTCGTCGTTCGACACATAATTTATTATCACGTGATATCCTTCAGATGCCAGTTTGAGGCACACGGCCTTTCCGATTCCGCGGCTTCCGCCTGTAACCAATGCTATTTTCATTGTCAATGTTTTTTTATTCCAAAAGTGCTAATTTAGTAATCCAAAATCTCTTTTTCAAGTGATTCGGCATCCAAGATGAAGCCGCAGGTGATTACGGACGTCTTGGAAACGCCGAGAATGCCGTGCAGATTCAGGCTCTGTCCGGTCAGGAGCAGGTTCTGAACAGGAGTGCGCGGCGAAAGGAACGTCGTGAGCGGGTTGTGATAATCTTTCACCACTCCGAAAGCGGCTCCATTCGGAGACGACGTATAACTGTGCCACGTGAGCGGCGAACTCATATAGATCTTGTCAATGCAGTCCCTGATGCCATGGATACGGGCATTGAGCAGGTCCAGACACTCATTCAGCTTCTTCTGCTTGACCGCCTCATACTCAGCGCCCCTCGTGCCAGGATTCATCCCGTCCCACTCGCCGACAAGGCTCCAGTCCATAGGAGAGAGTATGTCAATGCATTCCGCATACTTGCCCTGCTTCGGAGGATAGAAATGCACCATGATGCTGTCTGTATGGCTATAGTCTGTTCCCCACAAATCCACGTCGTGGGTATGCACGAACAGGTTTTTGTTCATATACGGAAGAGTGTCCGGCTTCAGGATGACATTGGCCGTGAACACTCCGTAGGAGTTCTTCAGATGGGACATCCTGTTGCGGAAGACCTTCTTCACCTGCTTGCACTCTTCGATGAGCCCGACGGTAAGCGCGGGATGAATGTCCGAGATGACCCAGTCAGCGGTGAAGCGTTCCACCTCGCCTGCGACATTGACAGCATCCACGCTGGAAACACGTCCGTCATCCGATATGTGGATAGTGTCCGCTCTCATTCCGGTAAGGATTCGTCCGCCACGTGAGCGGAGTTCCTCGGCAAGTTTTGCCGCTATCAATGCGCCGCCGCCAAGTTTGCGATTCTCGTCATATCCCAGACGCCACGAGCTGTCCACGAACGAGTTGGTCGCCTGCACATAGACATACATAGGAAGCGTCTCCCTGTCCAGTTCCATCTTCATCATCGAGCCACACAGGATATCACGCAACCTCTTGTCTGTTATGGAGTTGCACAGAAATTCATACGCTGACTGCCCGAACATGTCGAACATGTCGGTCTCAGGCTTGAACGAGTCGAACATCCTGTCGCCGATTTCCTTCAGTATCTTGGAATATTTATTGAGTTCCTCCGAATGTGTCGGGAAATATTCCGCCAACTTTTCAGCAAAACGCAGATGACCGGACGGCACGGGATATGAGGCCACTTCCTGAAGGTCCTTGTCCGCGAAGGAAATCTCATCGAAACAGTCCTTGTCCAGGCATTTCCACGGCAAGTCCATCAGGTCGAAATACTTGAACAGAGAATAGAGCGGCTGTCCCGGTTCGAGTCCCCCTACGTAGTGGAATCCCGTATCGAAACTATGAGCCTTGCCATCTGAGCCCCTACGGGTGAATGTCTGAAGATTCCCTCCTATCTGGCGTTCCTGTTCAAGCACCGTCACGTCGAAACCATGCCTGGCAAGAATGACTCCACACTCCAGCCCGCCGATTCCGCTGCCTATTATTATTGCGCTGTCCTTCATTATTTTGTGATTCTTTTCGCAAACCTTCTGATCTTCAGCATCTGGCGGAAGAAGAAAGGTTCGAGAGTATATGTTATAAGTATTGTGGTGACCATTCCCACGAGCGTACTGAACCCGATGGAACGGATTGCAGGATGGCTCGCGAAGAACATTGACAAGACCACTACTATCAGCACGAAAGCGGAGAAGAAAATCGCTGTCTTATGCCATTCCAGCAGGCTTTTGCGGCCGGAACGGGCCTCCGCGAGAAGTCCTTCCATCACGAATATGCTGTAGTCCACGCCGATTCCGAAGATGAACGTGGAGATGATGATATTGATCAGATTGAACTGTATTCCGAACAATGCCATAAGTCCCTCAACCACATACCAGCTTAACGCCATCGGCATAAACGCTATCAGCGCCACCAGGATATTCCTGAATGAGATCAGGAGGACGATGAGGACGAAAATGGAGGATATGAGCAATATCACATTGAAGTCATCGTGCACAATGGACACCATGTTTCCGGTGTAATAGAACGGGTCAGCGACTATTATATGAGGAAGTTCAGCAAGCCTGTCGCTCACCTTCATTCTCAGGTCCTGTTTCAGCTTGACCGGCGTGAATACCAGGAACCTGCCGTCAGCCATCTTTTCCACCAATGTCGTGCTCAGTCCGTCAGGCAGAATCTGCCCCTCATAGAGCGAGCCCGGTTCGTAGTCCGCCTCCAGCATTGCCGTAAACGGAGCGAACATTGACGGGTCGAGACCGTATTTCCGGGCAGCACTTGACACAAGCGAAACCGCTCTCTGTGAACGTGTTACGCCATCACCGCCATTCCACCACGAGTTCCATTTGGCGATACGCTCCTGCTGCTCGGCCTCAGGCACGAACAATGTGGATGCCATCTTGGAATAAGACGTGAGCATCCCCGCCTGCTGCATTGAATCGCAGACATTGACAAGTGCCTTATTGTTCACCAATGCCTCGTCGAGGCTTTCTCCCGCTGCAGCGAAATAGACCTGCACGTCATTGCCCAAGTTCTTCTGGGCGTACAGCTCTTCCGAAGCCCTGGTCTGCGGTGAAACATAGCCGATATTCTTCAGGTCAGAATCGAAGGCGACCTTGCCGGAGAACGCCACGCCCACGACGATCAGTGCTATCACGCCGCCTATGAGCCACTTGTTCTTGTCATAAGGCATATCATTGAACCTGGCCACCATCGCGAAGACCTTTTCATTCTTGCGTGTATCGCCCTTCTTCAGGAAGTGAGGCAGGAAAATCAGGCCGAAGAGCGTGCTGGCAATCAATGATACAGACGCGAAGATTCCGAAGTCCCTGAGCAGGTCACTTTCCGTGAAAAGCAGGCCCAGGAAGGCACCTACCGTAGTCAGACAGCCGAGGCAGACCGGCACCGACTCATCCTTCAGCACTGCCGCCGAATCGCCGACATACTTGAAATGCGTCAGAATATGCAGGATATAGCTTATCGCCACGCCGAGGATAATCGACCCGATGCCGAGTGCCATCAGCGACATTGTCCCTTTCAGGAAATACATGAAGGCCAATGCCACGAACGCACCGAAGGCTACAGGGAGCACGTTCATCGGTATAAACGAGAGGCTTCTGAACGACAGGCATAGCACTATCAGTATGATTATCAATGAGATGCCTACAGTCATGAACAGGTCCCGCTTTATCACTCTCGAGTTGCCGAAACTGCGGACCGGTGCCCCGTGATAATACACCTGCGCATCAGGATGAAGCTGGGTAAACTCCTCCGCAAGGGACTCGATTTCGCCTACCAGCTGCGAGCTCGCGCGTGTGTCGAATGCGGTCAATGCAGGTGAGACGAAGGCCAATGCCACTGTGCTGTCAGCGCAGAAAAGGTGCGAGTCAATGATGGTGAACCCAGCTGATGAGCCGGTATCTTTCTTTCCGAATCCGAGCGAGCCGGCAAGGACGTTGCGCAGTCCGAGAGGGTCGGTGGAAACCATCTGCGTGGCGGAACCGGTCTCGTCATTCATCACCGATTCATAGTTCACGGCCATCATGCTGTCCACCGCGTGAGGTGTCAGCAGAGTCTCGAACTTGCTGTAGCAGGATGTGTCCACGAATGAAGGCACGTGCGCCATCGCGAAGTCCAGCGCCATGAACGGCAGGTCGTCGTCGATTCTGTAAAGGACATTGTCAATGCAGTGTGACGCGGAATCTCTCACCATCAGAGAGTCCACGAATTCGTCTGCATAGGATGACAATGTATAGATGTCCAGGGTGGTGTCGCGGGACGTTATCTGGATGAAAATCTTGTCCTTGACTTTCAGATTGCCGAAAGCCAGGCCGCTGTCAGATGTCGCTGCTGACGGAAGAAGCTTGGTAATGTCCTCTTCGTACTGGACTTTCAGTCCGAAATAGACAGAAAAAACTACAAGCGCCCCGAGAATGGTGTACATCAATGATTTACGATTCTCGAAAAACTTGTAGAGTGAAGTAAAAAACTTTGTCATCTTACTATTTCAATTCCTTGAACTTGGACTTCCACTGTCGGTAGAATTCCGGTTCTGATGGTTCCAGAACTCCATCGGAAGTGGTAAAAAGCTGTATTGTGGAAGCCGGGAGCACTACTTTATCATCCCGCTCACGTCTTATCTCATATTCAAAACAAATTTTCGCGCCTCTGGACGGCTTGTATTTTATCGTCACAAGCAGCACGTCATCATAAGAGGCAGAATGCATGAAGCGCACGTGGTAGTCAAAGATGGGGCAATAATACCCGTTCTCCACTATTGTGACATAGCTGAGGCCATATTTCCGGCCAAATGCTTCACGGGCGTCTTCCATATATTTCAGATAGTTTCCGTGCCACACGACACGGATAGGATCGACTTCCGAGAATCTTACTGAAACTCTTACCGTTTCACTCAATGCCATCGTTGCTGTAGTTTATAATCCTAACTTTTCTATTTGCTGAAGTTCAGCTCCGTTCGAGGGGTTTCCCTCTAATTGGGGGCGCAGGATGGCGCTAATCGACAATGAAGATCTTGATATCTCCATTGGCAAGCATCTCGCCGCCGGACAGCGCCTCACAGGGCTTGAACACGGTATCGCCCCGGAAGCCCAGCTTTGCAAGGTGGCTGCGCACCTCCAACTCGGTCATGCGGGGGTACTTGTTCCAGATGACATCAATGACCCTGCCCTGCCCCAGACGGTTCTGCTGCTGGGCAAAAATGCTGGGACGCGCCCCGGTGCCCAGCCGCACCATGCCGCCGGAGGGGCGGCGTTTGCCGTCCAGCACCTGCATCAGGGTGGATTTTCCTGCACCGTTGGGGCCGGCAATGATAAGCCGCTGCCCGCGGCAGACCGTATAGGTAAAGGGCTCCAGCAGGGTGCGCTCCCCGATCTTGATGCTGAGGTTTTTCAGCATCACCAGTTCATTCCACGGCTCTACGTCATATTCAAAGCGAAACTTGAGCTGATTGGTCTCGTCCTTGGGTGCTTCGGTGATCTCCAGCTTTTCCAGCTGCTTGCGGCGGCTCTGCGCCATTTTGGTGGTGGAGGCGCGCACAAGGTTGCGGTCCACATAGTCCTGCAGCTTTTCAGCCAGTGCCACATCGGCATCGTGCTGCTTCTGGCGCAGGGCATCGGCGGCTTCCTTCTGGGGCAGATAGGCCGAGAAATTGCCCTTGTAGGTCGTCATGGTCTGGAACGAAACTTCCCAGATCTTCGTACAGACGTTATCGAGGAAGTAGCGGTCATGGCTGACGACGAGGACCGCGCCGGAATAGCCCTTGAGGTAGGTTTCCAGCCATTCCATCGTCGCAAAATCGAGGTGGTTGGTGGGCTCGTCCAGAATGAGGACGTCCGGCTTTTGCAGCAGCAGCTTTGCCAGCCGCAGGCGGGTCAGCTCGCCGCCGGACAGGACTGCGATGTTCTTGGTCCAGGTATCCTGCGCGAAGCCCATGCCGGACAACACCTTTTTGATGTTGACGTCCATATTGTATCCATCGGCTGCGTCGATGATGTTCTGCAGTGCATCGTGCTGCTCCAGCAGAGAGGCATCCTCCGGCGAAGCCGCCATCCTGCGCTCCAGGATCTGCATCTGTGCCATGGCATCCAGCACATGGGCGAAGCAGGAGCGCATCTCGCCGTAGATATCCAGCGTGGGGTCCAGCTTCGCGTTCTGTTCCAAATACCCAAGGGTGACGCCATGGGTCACACTGAACTCGCCCTCATAGTCGGTATATTCCCCGGTCAGGATTTTCAGAAGGGTGGTCTTGCCTGCACCGTTCTGGCCCACGATGCCGATGCGGTCCTCCCGCTCGACGCTGGCCGTGACATCATGCAGGACGATCTTCTCGCCGAAGGTCTTGCCCAGTTTTTCCAAATGTATCAGCATTGTTGTTCATCCAATCTTTTTGTTCCCACTTGCCGCACAGCGCAGGAGCTTAGAGCTGATGGCGGCGGTTCTTCAGCCCGACATTGGCCAGCTCTTCCGGCTCCATGACCAGCTGATACAGCTCTTCGAGGTTCGAGATCTCGTAGGTCGGGCATACCTTGCCCGGATTTTCGGCGTGGTTCGGGTTGTACCAGCAGGTATCCAGCCCGGCGTTGATGCCGCCCTGGATGTCGCTGGTGAGGCTGTCGCCCACCATCAGGACACGCTCGCGGTTCTCCACCCCCAGCGAACGAAGCGCCGTATCAAAGATCTTGCGGTTCGGCTTTTCGCTGTCGAGTTTCTCGGAGACGAAGACCTCCTCGACGAACTCCTTCAGGCCGGACTCGGCAACACGGCGGGACTGCACCCGGTCGAAGCCGTTTGTCACAACGGCCAGCGTTGCCACCTCGGCCAGCTCCTTCATCACGTCCAGCACATTGGGCGCGGCGAGATCCGGGTGGGTGGAGAGCTGGTCAAGATAATATTGATTCATCTCGGCACCGCTGCCTGCGGCATTCACGGCCTTCAGGAAGCGGGTGAAGCGCTCCGCCATCAGCTTGTCACGGCGGATCTGGCCTTTTTCCAGCTGACGCCACAGCTCCTCGTTGATGGTGCGGTAGGTCTGCACCGTCTCGGCATCCGGCTCGATGCCGTAGTTGCGGAGCGTATCGGCCAGCGCCTTGCTTTCGGCTGCATCAAAATCCAGCAGCGTATTGTCTGCATCGAACAAGATGCAATAGTATTTTGCCATGGTTCAGTTTCCCCTCTCTTGTTGCATGTTCCGGGGAGCTTGTCCTCCCCGGCCGGAGCCGGTCTCTTCCGGATCGCCGGATTTGCCGGATCGTAAGAACAGCGAGAAGCCAGCCCCGCCCCGGCAGAGCTGGCTTCGCCTTATTCCTCGACTACTTCATACGTTTCATCGTCGGTTTGTTCCGGGGTGTTGTCCTCGCAGCGGGAAGCGGCAGAACAGGGCATTTCCGGGCATTTGGGCATCTCGGATTCCAAAACGCCATTGTCCACATTCTCCCAGTCCATCTCGTACCAGTCCACACTGCCGTCGGTCACATTTTCCTCACCGGGAAGCCCCGGGACACGGATCTTCTCGCAGAACATCCACTCACGCTCCCTTCGGAACAGCCTATGCAGCGGAGTGGAAAAATGTCAGCGGCTTGCCGCAGCCTCGGTGTTCTCCGCGCTCGTCTCGCTGGAAGCGGGCAGATCGTTCTCAGCCTTGCTTTCCGAGGCTTCGGTCTTCGATTCGGTTTTTGATTCCGCCTTCGACTCGCTGTGGGAAGAAGCGCTTTCCTCTTTGGACTCACTCTGCGAAGCGCTGGCCGGCTCTGCCTTGGACTCGGCTTTCGACTCGCTCGTGGACGCCGATGCACTGGAAGCAGAGCTGGAGGAGTGCTCCGAGCTGCTGCCGGAGGTACTGTGGGACGAGCTGGAGCTGCCGGAAGAAGCGGCTTCTTCTTTGGACGAAGCGGAGGAACCGGATGTACTGCCGGAGGAAGCTCCGGACGAAGACGAGCTGCTGCTTGACGTGCTCGAACTGGACGATTCGCTGTTGACAGTCAAAGTCAGCGTGTTGCTCTTCACGGTGCAGTTGTTGTAGGTGACGACGGCGTAGATCTTATAGCTGCCGACGGCCATGGAGGAGACCGGAACGGTCACGGTCGTCTGGCCTGCAGCGGCCTTGACCTCTTCCCCGTTGGCGTACCAGCGGAGATTGTCGCTGTTGGCATACTTGCCGCCGAGCTTTGCCTTGAAGATATAGGAGCTGCCGAACAGGCCCTTGCCCTCGTTGGAGATCTCGACGGACACTGCGGCAAACACAGCCGTGACGTCAATGTTCTGTTGGAACTTGTCATCGGTGCGGGTGCGGGTGGTGACACCGTCGCTCCACTTGACGAAGACATAGCCCTCGGCGGGAACTGCCGTCACGCTGATGGTCTGAGACGCATCGGTCACGGTGTAGCTCAGGGAGGTCTTGTCGGACTCACCGCCGGAGGTCAGCGTACCGCCGCCCTTCTTTTCGACCCGATAGTGCGCTTCATAGTGAACAGGCTCAGCGGTAGAACTGCTGGCGCTCTCGCTGGCAGACTCCGAGCTGGGAGCCTGGACCGCAGAACTGGGGTTGGAAACATACTCCAGTGTGCGGGTCGGGATGTTGGCGGTATCCGGGCGGCGGTCATCGGTGGTGTAGGCATGGGTGCGCAGATAGCTCAGCGCTGCCTTGAGGCCCGCACTCTTCAGGTGGATGTCGCCGTTTGTGTAGTAGTCCGGCTTGCCGTAGCCATCCTCCCCCTTGAGGATCTCGGCGGTGTTCAGAAACTTGAGGCCCAGCTGCTCGCACAGGTTGAGCAGTGCCATGTTCATATCGTCGATCCTGGCCTGATCCATGTGAGGGTAGGTCGAGTGATCCGCCGGGATGGGCGGGATGGTGTTGACGATGATATCGGTATAGGGATAGCTGGCCTGGATGGCCTGGACCAGAGCGGTATAATTCGCGATAAAGTCGGCCGCTTCCATGCCGTTGTCGTTGGTGCCGAGGGTGATGACCACGCGGCGGGGCTTCATCATGGCGACGGCCTGGGCAATGGGATAGGCATTGCTGTCCTTCTTAAAAGTGACGATGCCCTCATTCAGGGCCACCTGTGTGCCGATGCCCTCCTTGGCGCAGAACTGCTGCAGGGAGATCAGGCCGTTGTTGTACAGGCGCACCGTGTTGGAGTCGCCGATGAAGAGGGTCTCGTCCTGGTAGGACTGCCCCGCATCGGCCGTTTCTGCCAGCAGAGAAGCCGATGAATTGTCGATCTGATAGTGCTCTGCCAGATCTTCGCCGTCCGCGGGCGTTTCCGAGGAGACGGAGTCTGCATCGGGTACATTCGGGGCGTCCACTTTGCCCCGCCTGAGCAGGGTCAGGGTGATGCCGATGGTCAGCAGCGCCGCCAGCGCACACACAACGCAGACCAGAACAGCCTGCCGCTGCAAAGGAGTCATAGATTGCTTGTCCGATTGTGTCCTACGATTCATAATGATTCACCATTTTTATTCTCAATCAGCGGTCCGGTCAGGCGTTCACAAGGGCGTCCGCAAGGGCGGCGCAGCTCTCGGCCAGAAAGACCGGGTGGAACGGTTCCAGCTCTTCCCGGCTGCCATAGCCGTACAGCGCACCGGCAGCATCCAGACCGCAGTCTGCCGCACCGCGCATATCGTCGTTGCGGTCCCCGACCATCAGGACCCGTTTGCCCTTGACGCAGGGCTGCTCCAGCACGTAGCGGACGACCTCGGTCTTGGTGTCGCGGCTCTCGTCCATGGAGGCCCCGCCGATGAAATCGAAGTATGGGGCAAGGCCCTGCTCCTTGAGAATGGGCGTCACCACCTGAGTGGGCTTAGAGGTCGCCGTGCAGAGCACAAAGCCCGCTTCCTTCAGGCGGCGGAGCATCTCAGCCGCACCGGGGAACACACGGCACTCGTGGCTGCCCTTGACGGCATAGCTGGCACGGTAAAGTCCGGCGGCTTCCTCGACCTTGGCCGGGTCTGTGAAGTGCTCTGCGAACGTCTTGCGCAGCGGCGGGCCAAGATAGCGGCGCAGGTCCACACCGGTGATATCTACGTTCATCTTGCGGAAGACCTCTTCCAGTGTATTCAGGATGCCGGGTGCGGAATCAATGAGCGTTCCGTCCACGTCGAATAAGATCACGTCATAGTGCTGCAAGGTTCATTTCCTCTCTTTCACACATATACAGTGTATAGTATAGCACAGTTTTCTGTATTCAGCAATTCCGCACAAAACGTTTTTTCATCTTTTGGCTAGATTGTTCATAGAATAGCCACAAACACAAAAAGCCTGCCCGGCAAAGTGCGGGCAGGCAGGGGCAACCGCCGGTTATTGCGCGGTGGTGGTGTTTTCCGTCGAGGGGTAATAGAGATTGTTGGAGATAAATTCCAGCTTATCTTTGAGCGCCAGCTCCAGATTGGCCACGGCATGGACCATGTTGGTGGCCGAGTCGTTGATCTCCAGCAGCTTGCACAGGTCGACTTCCTTCATGGCCATCGCGGTCTTCATCTTCTGGCTCTCCGCGCAGAGGATATGGCTGAGGGCAGACTCCTGCAGCGCAATGCTCTCCAGCAGGTCGATGACGGCCTGGTTGAGGGTGACGCGGGGCAGTGCGGGGCATTCCAGCGTAGGCGTGCAGTTGGTTTCCGTGATCATAAATCGGGTCATCCTTTCTTATATAAGGTATGCCCCATTGTATGTCCGGGCCTCTGCCTATGTCACTCGGCGGAATCGGCTGCTTCCTTCGCAGAGACTTTTTCGATGACGTCGCGGTAGCCGCCGGAGCCGTACTGGATGCAGCGGTTGATCCGGCTGATGGTGGCTGTGCTGATCTCCACAGCTTTGACGATCTGGTCATAGGTGCTGCCGCCCAAAAGCAGCTTGGCCGCTTCCAGGCGCTGCGCCATATCGGAGATCTCCTTTACGGTGCACAGGTCCTCAAAGAAATTGTAGCACTCTTCCCGTGTTTCAAGGCTCAGGATCGCATCGAACAGTGCGTCCGTGGTCGGGTTCTTTCTGGGGTTTTTCTCAGCCATAGCGGCCTCCTTTGCGGCAAGCGCCGGGTATTTGGAAAATTTCATGATTTTGTATTATCACTTTAGCACACGAAAGCGCGAAAGTCAAGTCTTTTCGCAACGTGAGTGATTTTCATATTTCAATGTGCATAGTTTTCTTCTCTTCACACATGAACAAAAATCACCTAAAAATTATTACCAGCATTTTTCCCGAATTGGCACATCCTCCTAACTTGCCTAAAATATATTGACAAATTATGAAATCGGGACTAAAGTATACACAATCATTCGGCAAATGCAGTGAACAGGACACGACCTTTTCCCACACCTGCTCCCAGAGAGCTGTCGGTTTTGGTGTAAGACGGCAGCAAAGAGAGAGAGGTTATCCCCTGCGAGCAGCCGGTGCGAACCGAACAGTAGCACCTGGCCGATCCGCCCCCGTTACAGGGCGTCCCGCTCCGGTGAGGTTCTCCCGGAGCGGGCAGAAAGTGGCTGCCCTCAAAAGCAGCAAGCGAAGTGGTACCGCGGAGAATTGCAGCCGGGAGACCGGTTGTCAGGCCTTCGTCTTCGGGTGGATGCGGTCTGCATCCAGAACGAAGATGGGGGCTTTTTTCATCCCCTGCCGCCCGGCCGCTTGTGGTTTTTGAGTGCAGCCGCCAGATGGACCCTGGCCGCTTTGCCGTTTGGAAAGAAAGGAAAGAGGTAAAAGAAATGAACACGCTGGTCATCGTTTTGATCGCAGCCGTGTGTCTGTTGGGAGCTTACACCTTCTACGGACGCTGGCTGGCAAACAAGTGGGGCATCGACCCCAAGGCTAAGACCCCCGCAGTCGTCCACGAGGACGGCCGCGACTACGTCCCCACCAACGGCTGGACCGTTTTTGCCCATCAGTTCAGCTCCATCGCAGGTGCCGGCCCTGTCACCGGTGCCATCCAGGCTGCCGCATTCGGCTGGCTGCCCGTTCTGCTGTGGGTCCTGATCGGCGGCATCTTCTTTGGTGCTGTGACCGACTTCGGCGCGCTGTATGCTTCCGTCAAGAACGACGGCAAGTCCATGGGTATGCTGATCGAGAAGTACATCGGCAAGACCGGCCGCAAGCTGTTCCTGCTGTTCTGCTGGCTGTTCTGCGGCATCGTCATCGCAGCGTTTGCTGACATGGTCGCCGGCACCTTCAATGCCTTTGGCACCGACGGTGCTCTGGTCGAGGCCGCACAGACCAACGGTGCTGCCGGCATGGTCTCCATCATGTTCATGGTGTTCGCCGTCGTCTTTGGCCTGATCCAGAAGAAGTTCAACTTCTCCGGCTGGAAGGAGAGCGTCATCAGCATCGTCTTCATCGTTCTGTCTTTCGTAATCGGTGCAAACTTCCCCATCATCCTGGGCAAGGCTGCATGGAGCTACATCACCTTCATCTACATCTTCTTTGCAGCCGTCCTGCCCATGTGGCTGCTGAAGCAGCCCCGTGACCACATGACCACCTTCATGTTCGTGGCCATGATCGCAGGTGCTGTGGTCGGCCTGCTGGTCGCACACCCCACCATGAACCTGCCCGTTTTCACCGGTTTCACCAATGAGAAGCTGGGCACCATGTTCCCCATCCTGTTCGTCACCGTGGCCTGCGGTGCAGTTTCCGGCTTCCACAGCCTTGTTTCCTCCGGTACTTCCTCTAAGACCGTTGAGAACGAGAAGGATATGCTGAAGGTCGGCTACGGCGCTATGATCCTTGAAAGCCTGCTGGCTGTTCTGGCTCTGTGCGTGGCCGGTGCTGCCGCAGCTGCCGACGGCACCCCTGCCGCCGGTACCCCGTTCCAGATCTTCAGCCGCGGCGTTGCCGGTTTCTTTGAGATGTTCGGTGTGCCCGCCTACGCTGCTACCGTGTTCATGACCATGTGCGTTTCCGCACTGGCACTGACCAGTCTGGATGCCGTGGCCCGCATTGGCCGCATGAGCTTCCAGGAGCTGTTCAGCGTGGACGACATGGAGCACGCTGAGGGCTGGCGCAAGCTGTTCTGCAATGTGTACTTCTCTACCTTCATCACGCTTGTGTTCGGCTTTATCCTGACCAAGATCGGCTACGCCAACATCTGGCCTCTGTTCGGTTCTGCCAACCAGCTGCTGAGCGCACTGGTGCTGGCTACCCTGTGCGTGTTCCTGAAGGTGACCGGCCGCAGCAACAAGATGCTGTTCCCCCCGCTGATCATCATGCTGTGCGTCACCTTTACCGCACTGGTGCAGCGCCTGATCGCTATGGTCAAGGCCATCAGCACTGCCGCTTCTGTTACCATCCCTGCCGGTGAGACCACTTGGGGCGCTGTGTTCATCGCAAACGGCCTGCAGCTGATCCTTGCCGTGCTGCTGATCGTGCTGGGCCTGAACATCGTGTTCCACTCCTTCTCCGCTTACAAGAAGGCCGAGCACAACAGCGAAGCAAAGGTCTGATCTTAATCTGCCATTCACAATCCTGTTTTCAATAAGCAAAACGCCGCTGACGATGCGCAAAGCCGTCAGCGGCGTTTTGTTGTGGAAGCGTATTTTATATGTAAGGCCGGAAGATCTGCAGCTCTTCCGGGCTTACGTTTTTACAGGCAGGATGCAAAGAGAAACTGCTTTTTTATAAATGATAGCTTTCCCAGCTTTGCAGAGCAGCCAGCTGCGTCTCGGTATGGAACCAGTGTTCCCCGCCCTCCAGAATGGTCAGGTGTGCCCCGGTCTGCTGCCGGAACTGCTCCATGGCGGTGTGCCCGGTAAGGGGGTCTGTATCGGCATAGAGCACCTGTGTGGGCACTTTCCAGTGCAAGGGATGTTCCCGCACCCAGCACAGGTACGGCCACGAGAGGGTCTCTCCGAAGGCGGTGGGGATCTCCCCTGCCGCGCGCAGCTGCTCCTCCGTTACCCCTGCCTGCTGCATCAGGTCAAGGATGAGCTTTTCCATATCCACCATCGGGGAGACAAGCAGCGCCTTTTCCGGCTGCTGCGTCTGCAACGCCTGCATGGCAAACCACGCCCCGATGCTGACCCCATACACCCGGATATGCTTCCACACCGGCTGCATCCGGGCGTAGACTGCCTGCAGCTCCCGGGTGACCACCCACGGCACCAACTTTTCCGGGCTGTTTTTCCGGGTGCCGTGCTCCGGCAGGTCGACAGCCAGCACCTGCCAGCCTGCCGGGCAGGCAGTGCGGGCAAAGCGGGCAGCCTCGGCTGCACTGCCGTTTTTGCCATGGACATAGAGATAGACCTTACGGCTGCGCTTGCCGTATAGGACAGCCGGAATGCCTGCGACCTCAAGCTTGATTTTTTCCATAACGGCTCCCTCCTGTTTTGGGCGTTTTGTGCCCTGTTTTCTCTATGATAGCACAAGCAGCTGCCAAACACAAACAGGAAAAAGCCGCTATCATCCTCATCGAAAAACAATTTTGAATGGCCTCCGCTGCCGCTATGGCCATTGATCAAGGAAAGTATATTTTAATATTTGAGGTTCTGAAACGCCTGCGGGCGTTTCAGAACCTCTTTTTCACCGAAGGGGTCGTAACTGGAAACGGCAGCTGTTATCTCTTACGTCCTTTCCCGTGAAAATGGGATAATGGAGCGTCCGCAGACGCTCCGTTATCCCGAAATAATAAATCATAATTCCGCTGAATATACCACATTTTGATAGTACTGTCAATATAATTTTGATAGTTCTGGTGACAAAAATATAGCCAGTGGTTAGAGAACATCTAGCCGCTGGCTTTTTGTGTTGTGGATTATTTTGCGAGGTCTGCGTACTTCACTTCTATGCGCGGGAGCTCATCGGTCGTGCCAGTCAACGCTCTTGTTACTTCTTCAAGACCGGTGAACTCACCGTAGACAACGACAATATCATCAGTCAAAATCTTTACGGCATCGCTACCACGCTTATCCAGCATATAATACTCGTCATCAGCGTAGAAGCCATACCCGCTGTTATCGGTGTAGGCTCTCCATGCTTTCCTGCTGCCAGAGAAGTTTGCGCTTACAATCTGTGCAACCCTGACCTTGACCATAACCTTAGTTCCTTTGTACTTATCGGGATAGCGGAACAGTTCCTTGTAATCCATCTGCCGGCACTGCGCCTTATAAGCATCCTCGCTGATTTCCGGCGCAAAGTCTCCGCTATCGCAGCCAACCAACATAATGCAAGCCAAGACAGCCATTAGGACTGCCGCAATGATTCTCTTTCTCATTTTTGATTCTTCCTTTCTTTGGCGTATTGCCTTTAGCTGATTATAGCACAATTTAGGCTCCGAAAGGGGTCTTTTTGTATTTTTTGGAATTTTTGGAGAATTGCACAATCAGATGGGTTTTGATTTGTGAAGGTGGGGTAGGTCTTTTTTATTTTTTCGGTGGTAGAGCGACTGACCGGGCGGGGCTGGGCGGCGGCTATATGCCCCGCCGGTGTACCCCTGCTCCCTCCAGCGCACCCGGACGGACTGCACAGCACAGGCCGTCCCAGATGCAAGGCAGACCACGCAAGACACGGCGCACCGGCACACACGCCCGGACGCTTGATCGGTCTACTATCGATACCAGACAGGCCGCGCGGGGTAAATCAGGACGGCGGCGGGCGCTGGACTGTATGCAATCCATCTATCATGCGTATTATGATAGCTCTATCACAGGCATGGCCAAAGCACAGCGGAGGCCATTTGAAATCGTTCTACACAAAAAGAGCCACCGCACGGACTTGTGCGATGGCTCTTGGGATAGTGCTTCAGGTTTTGCTTAGCCGAAGATGTTGATCAGGATACCAGCAGCAACGGCAGAACCGATAACGCCGGCCACGTTGGGGCCCATGGCGTGCATCAGCAGGAAGTTGGAGGGATTCTCGCTCTGACCGACCTTCTGAGAAACACGGGCAGCCATAGGCACAGCGGAAACGCCTGCAGAACCGATCAGCGGGTTCACCTGACCACCGGTCAGCTTGTACATCACCTTGCCGCACAGCACACCGGCAGCAGTGCCGAAGGAGAATGCGATCAGGCCCAGCACGATGATGAACAGGGTGCGGGTGTTCAGGAAGGTGTTGGCAGAGGTGGTGCAGCCAACGGACAGCGCCAGGAAGATGGTGATGATGTTCATCAGCTCATTGCCGGCGGTCTTCTGGATACGATCCACAACGCCGCACTCCTTCATCAGGTTGCCCAGCATCA
>OQWI01000288.1_pt1 | contig 23556 bp, 46 predicted proteins | sample 1691551 | NCBI WGS metagenome assembly OQWI01 (sample SAMN03418259, study PRJEB22391) | human gut metagenome | biome: human-gut; feature: organic feature; material: feces | host: Homo sapiens | place: Tanzania | collected 2013-01
CGGGTTTTTGCTTCTTCCTCCGTCTTGAAGCAGTTGCCAACCTTCCAAGTGACCAAATCACAAAGGTTACCGTACCATATAGTATAAACGGCTTCTTTCCACGAAGGTGAGTACCACCAATATCGTTTCCCTTGTTGTGGTTTCCATGGTTTAGGTACTGCTTTAACATCCCCATTCAAAAGGCTTCCAATGGTGCCTAATGAGTTAATTGACCAGTTAGTAAAGGTTGGTGATTTGTATACCACTCCATCTTCTGTAAATTTGTATGTGTATTTATTTTTTCTGTTTCCATCAACATCTGTTAACACGAACTCTTGTTCCAGTTCTAGCCCTAACATTTCTGCAAATTGTTTGTAATAGTTCATAGTTGTTTCTCCTTTAATATTTCAATTGAATCCTGCAAGATGCACAGCACGCAACCATCATACGGCACGCCAAGATTGCATTCTGTACAGAATTTTCCTTCACAAAAGCACTTATACAACTTCTCATAGCAGGAGTCTAATTCTTTTATACATTCTTTTATTTCTTTGTTTTCACGCATGATCTTTCTCCTATAAATTTCCCCTCTGCTACGTGATCTTCTTCTCTGTATTCCTTTTCGCTGTAGCGTATGATTTTGATTTTTACTTCAAATCCCAAATCGCTCAAGTCCTGCTCAATTGCTGACTTTATCATCCTTACGCTTGATTTTTGTATTGCTTTCTTTGGAATCAGCGTGTTTCCATACTGCAAGATGTTTCTCAGCATCCATCCGAACGGTAAATCTAGAACTTCTAGTTTCTCTTCCTCAGAAAGCAGTCCCCATCTGTTTGTATCCGTCATTCTTTATTTGCCTAACCGCACTTTCTTTCACTCCATGTTGGCAACTGCTCATCAAGCTTTTTTAATACGCTTGTTAATTGATTAATAGTAACATTTACTGCACCGTTCAGCTTTTCACCTGTTGCATTAATCACAATAGGTGCATTTGCTTGAATTTGTAATGTATCTCCGACTTTTTGGAAAGATGCTCTTTCGCCTGTTTTTTCTTTAAATACTGCTATCCATTTCATATTTTTTTCTCGCTTTCTATAATTTTTCTAAAATATCTTGGATCTTGTTTATCTTGTTCATGTAATAAACTTCTGATTTGTGTGCTTTCTTTCTGCATTCAAATAGCTTTTCTGTGTACTTCTTTTGTTTATCTAGTAAATCTTTTTTCAATTCACTAACTTCTTTGTTCTGCAATAATATTTCTGGGTTGTTTGAAAATACCCAATCGTTTAATACGTGATCATTCTCTTTTTTCATAGTCTTTTATGTTCTTGATGTAATCTACTAAGTTGTAAATGAATATAATTAGTAGTGCCGGAATTGAAACTAGCATAATAATTAATGCAATTGTCATTTTTTGTAATAAATCACTTAGCATGGCTTTACATCCATCCTAGTTCTTTGCACTGTTTATTAATTGCTTCCAGTGTGTTCATATTTATTTTGTAAAATCCAATTCCGATTAGTTTTGCCCCTTTTTCAAAATAGATATAGTCTTCCTCAGAACGAGAATACTCAATTGTGTTTGCATTTTCTATTTTGATATAGCCACACTCTTCAAACATTTCTTTTGCATTCATATTTTAATTTTTTCTCCTCTTTAAATATCTCCTTAACCTTGTCCCATCTTTCATCAAGCACCATATAACATGCTTCACATATGATTGACCATTTAATCAAGTCCAAAAGTTCAAACGGAATATCTTTTCTGTTGTCGCTTCTGTTTTGACCTGCAGTCTTTTGCTTGGACATATGGATTAATTCATTCACATGTTCTTCTAATCCAACAGGATTTGCTGATCTTTGACCTTTTTCAAACATTTCCCACATATCATCCATCTTCTATATCCTCTTTTTCATCTCCTGCACTCAATATTTTCCATGAGTGCATCTATCAGATAATCTCTGTCGTTATCAATCGCATGACGGTAGCCTTTCGGAAATTTTTCCTCGCATTCATCTAGAACCCTCGTAAATCCTTTTTCTATGTAGCTAGACGCTTCATTTGCCATAGAAACTATATCTTCTTCATGTTCAGGCTCACATGCCCTAGAATGGCTTAAAATGCCGTTATTTTTGTACCCTTTAAAAACCTGTCTCATTTTGCATACCTCACAAGTTCTGGATTCTCTGCGATTTCTTCCGCTGTCGGTGGATAGTTCTTGTAGCTTTCCTGCAATACCGCACCCGCAAATATTGTGATCATTCCAATAACCAATACTGCACATCCCAGAACTTCAAACGCTACTTCGAAAAATGTTTTCATGCTGTTTTTTTCTCCTTTTATTCATCATCTACTGCAAATACTACAAGTCGGTTGCCCTTGTTACGTTTCTTCGATGCTGGATGCGTGCAGAATCTTAAAGTAGATTCTGTATAGCCTGTTTTTTCAGCAAGTTCCTTGATCGTTCCAATTGCAATAAATTCATCGCCTTTATAGCATGCAAATTCTTTTGTCGGTCTGCCTCTCATTTTTTCCCTCTTTTCGCTTACTTCTTTACTGCGTTACGTCTGAATGTTGTAAGCCTTATAATATCGACTGTAATTCTTCCATATACTTTGTGATCAATGCCATGTATGATTCTCTGTCTGGCTTTTCTTCATGCCCATAGTTTACAGTGATTTGCATCGCATTCAGCTTTTCCACAATCTTGCAGGCCTTGTTGATTTTCTCTGCGAATTTCTTTGTTTCTTCGATGTTCTGTGTTCCACAAGCTGACCAGTTCACACCGAATGTTTTTACTTCTGCACCAAAGCTTGAATTTTCATAAATCGAAACTGTTCTACATTCCATAATTTCCTCTACTGCACTCATAAGTGCTGAATATTCTCTGTTATTCATGTTTGTCATGTTCTTATCCTCCCTATTATCTTGTAGCTAAAATATTGTAGAAGTTATCCTTATCATACAATTTTTCAATGAACTTTTCTGCGGCTTTCTCTGTCTTGAATGTTCTCTGTTTTGTAACAATTTCTCCGTTCTTCTTAATTTCTTGCCATACGATTTCAGTCATGTTTTTTATCTCCTTTGCTTTTGTACTTATATTATAATACTATTATATAGAAAATCAACACTTTTTGGCAAAATTTGTTTCTTTTTGAAACATAAATTTTTTTGATAAAAGACTAGGTTTTCCTAGTCCGTTGTTCTCATAAAATACTGTAAGTCATCACCATCGAAATGGTCATACATCCACTCGTCAGCCTTGCGCCAAAGCTCGTCATACATCTCGGCAAGCATGTGGTTCCTTCTGTGATGCTCTGCGATCTTCCAATTCAGAACCATGACAAGCTCTGTCATGTATTCAATGTTGTTCTGCCATGCGTTGAATGCTCTGCAATAAGTATCTCGAATTGCAGAACCACCGAACGCATCTGCAATGCTGAAATCCTCATAGAATGTTGTACGTGGCTTATATCCTGTCATTGCTTCAATATTCCATGTTTTAATTATCATAGCTGCACCGTCCTTTTTTCCTCAAATTTGCCACGGATCGTAAAGCATTTTGCTTTCTTTTACTTCTCCGCCTATGTATTTGTACCGATATAAAGTCGCTTCATAGTCCATTGCAATGCATTTGGCGTCTTTCTCCGTGTACGTTACATTTTCCCATGTCATTGCTTGTCTTAACTCTTCAAGGGTTAATAGCCGGTTACCTATTACACCATCCAAGCAATCAAATAAATAATATGTACCGTTTAGTTTCTCTTCCATGTTTTTTTGCCTTCCTTTTTTTGTGCCCACACTTTAGGCGGTGGGCTTGCCTTTATATAATTAATTCATTGCCTGCACTTGGCTTGCGCTGAAGAAGCTTGCTTTTTTCATGAACATTCTTTTCTGTTCTTCGGTCATCCCCTCGCTGTTTTCAGTTTCCTTTGATACGCATTTCCAGATGTGGAACTGTGCAACAGCTTTCTCGCCTTTCTTAACACAATAGCCGAGCTTTTTCCATGCTTGGAATGTATGAATATCTTCCGGCTCATCGAGCATCATTTTGTTGCCGTTTTCGTCCTCGACTTCAAACTGTCTGCCTGTGGTTCCAATCTTTCCATTTTTCATAAGTTCAACTGCTTCATTGAATATAATCTGTGCGTTTGTCATGTTTTTGTATCTTCCTTTCTCTTTACGCTTATTATAATATCATTATATGTAAGCAATTTCAATACTTTTGTTCGTTTTTTGTTTCTTTTTGAAACATTTAAACGTTTAATATATCCATCAGTCTTGAATCCTGCATCTTGCTTTTTCTTCTGTCCTCACCGCCGACCAACACAGGAAGGCACATCTCAATAATTCGACTGTATATTCTGGCTTTGCTTGTATCTTCTGCGTGGTGAAGGTCTGAATACTTCAGATTCGTTGTAATGATCATTGGCTTTCCGCTCCTATATCTTGCGTCAATGATGTTATACACAAGCTCATTTACGTACTCCGTGTTTCGCTCAATCCCCAAATCATCAATGACCAAAAGATCAAACTCGTTCAGGCTGTCCAGATAGTTCTGCTTTCCTTCATACATGCCCTGAAGCGTATTGATGATACGTGCAAAGTTTGTGACCAGACACGGAACACCATGGTCGATTAATTCATTTGCAATACATGATGCAAGAAACGTCTTGCCTGTTCCAACTCCACCAAACAGAATAAGTCCTTTCCCTGCTTTTCTGAACTCGTCAAATCTTTTTACATAGTTCCTGCACATGTCACTAGCCTTCTTTGACTTCTCATCATCGTGATCAAATCTGCATTTCTGAAGTTCTCTGTCTGGAAAGCCTGTGTTCCTGTATCCTGCAATTCGTGCCAGTCTGTCCTGTCTTTTCTGTTCTGCTTCCTTCCTGTCTCTTTCTGCAATCAAGCACGAACACATCACTGGAACATATGCCCCGAACGCCGACATCCATTTTCTTCGTGGCTCGTTGCATTTTCGGCAGTAAATCATATTGTCTTTTATATATTCAGCACTCTCATCACACGTTTCTAGCATCCTTTGTGTTGCTTCTGCTGTTAGTTCGCCATTCTTAAAAATATCAGCTGTGCTTTTCATTGTTGTCAGTCCTTCCTGCGAAAGTCACTCTTTATAGAGTGGCTTTTAATTTCTCCAATAGTTTCACTTGTTCATCCTCAAGTTCTTGTTTCTTTTCTAGATGTCTGTTGTAGCGATTGCTTCCAACCTCATCACTTAGAATTTCTAAGCTATCCTCTTCATCATAAATAAGATTGCTTACTTTTGTCAGACGATTTTTAATTCTCTTTTGCTTTTTCAAAAGCTTGCTGTATTCTTCAATGCTCATGCCTTTAGGCATTTTCAGCATTTCTTCAAATGTCATGTTTTTGTTCTCCTTTTCTTTACGACATTATAATATCATTATACGATAGCAATTTCAATACCTTTTAGCGAATTTTGTTTCTTTTTGAAACTTTATTTACCGTAGAACATTTTCATAAATTCTTCTTCGGATTCATAGCCGTTCTGGTCGTATTTCTTCTCTGGCTGTTTCTCCTGCTTTGTATATTCATCCTTCAAAGGGAAAATACCTTGCCAGTTATGCGTTATTGACTGATTAAGGATAGCGATCTTTGTCGTGTCGTTATTTCCTAATTCATCAAGTTTCTTTAACATGAGTTTAAGAGCATACTCTGTCATAGGTTTCTTGATGAATGATCTCATCTGGATAAAAGCTTTCAATGCATTCTGTAATTCTTCATTTTGTGTGTATTCTGTAATCTGTTCATCATAAGACTGAGGTTGCTTCTTTGGCTTTTCTTTCTTTGTCTTGAGCTTTTCGTTTTCTGCTTTCAACTGCTCAATCTCTTTCTGCATTTGCTTTAATTCTTCAGATATTTCTACTTGTTGATTTTGGGTATTGTTGCTTTCTTCTTTCTTACTTTCTTTAATATTATTAATATATTCATTTGTATTATTAAGTCTTGTATTATTCTCTTTAAACTTTTGTACTATACCCCCACAATCATTTGTTACTACCCCTAAATCATTTGTTACTACCTCACAATCGCTTGTTACTACATTCCCACAAGCTCCAGACAATTTAATTGTTCTTTTATCAATTTCTTTTGTACCGTTTTTATAATGTATGCTGACGCTTATATATCCACATTTACGCAAGTTTGTAACCCATTTGCTGACTGCCTGTGTAGTTACTCCATATAAGTCAGCAAAATATTTATTACTAGCCCAACATTCACCAGTTTTGTTGCACAATGCTGTAATTTCTCCATACAATAATTTTTCGCTTGCTTTCAGCCTTTTGTCATATCTTACATCTGCACTTATTATTGCAAAATATGATGGTCTTTCACTTATGTTCATGTTTTTAGTTCCTTCCTTTTCTGCTTTATAATTTGTCATATTATTGCCTTTCTAATGATTACGCTTCAACATACTTCCAATGATAACCGCCACTAGTTTTTGATTTGCCACGCAAAACACAACTAATTGCTCCAATCGTTACGCCAATAGATTTTGACGCTTCTGTAATAGAACTGTACAATATCCCAGTTTCAACACAAATAATAGCTTTTGCGTTCGATTCACCGATTTTCTTTCGCGTTTCAGCACTATGATTGGTGCCTTTGTGCGATTCACTCATTTTCAGACGTGTTTCGGAACTATAGTGTTGTACGCCTTTCTGTCCTTTGTTCCAAGCTATTCGACCTTTGAGTGCTTCACTCATTTTCTGCCGTGTTTCAACACTAAGATGTTTGCCAAAATTTGGATTATTGACACCTTTGTGTAATTCACCGATTTTCCGTCGTAGCTCTGGATCAAGATAGGTACGGTTGAGTGATTCTCTGATTTTTCGCCGTGCTTCGGCGCTATGGTGCATACCTGAGAAACCATATTCTCCACCTGTACTATTGTTGTATCCTTTATCAGGGTTGGTGCTGTCATACTTTGCTATGAGTTCAATTTCCTTGTTGCACGCTTGCTCTTTGGTCAAACCGGTTTCCACGATTTCGTGCTTGATATTCTTCCAATCATACTTCAGAATAGCACGATAAAAATGCTTATTCTGTCTGTACCCGTTGCCATAATTCCAACGCTGTTCAGGATTCTTCTTTGTAATCCCGATATATACCTTGCCATTCGGTGCGGTATGCTTATAAACCGTATACATGTGTATTTCCTTTCTAACGAAAAAACTGCACAGCTTTAATAGTTTCGCACCCTATCAAGCCATACAGTTCTCGTATCTATTCAGTTGTTTACCCACTCAGCAGGTGCGAACTACTGAACAGACAATATAGTTTATTAACTACTCTCTAATATTATCATCATAATGTGATTAAGTCAACACATTTTGCCGATTTCTGTTTCTTTTTGAAACCTGTACCGTTTATAAGAAACACTTTCTCCAAACCGATTTTTTGACGTTTCAAACGTTTCATCGAACTGGTATCCCTCTTCCCTCAACTCATATATTCGTGCTGACAGTCTTGTAATTCCTAGGTCTTGAAATGCTTCCATACTGCTGATGCTTCCGAACTTCTGAATGTAGAATACAATCTTCTCACGCTGATTCATTGCATATCCTTCCTCGTGACGATCTTTATAGTAAGCTCTGGATACCGATACTCGAACAGTTTTTGCTTTAACCGAAATACGTCCGTAATTACCGATATAGAGCCTTTTACATCTTCAATGATAGTTTTATCATCCTCACACAAGATGTACCTGAAATCGGCTTTATACACGGTTCTACGCCATGTCTTGCCATTCTTCCTGAATAATGGTATAAGCTCATACTCCGGTTGTAGTTCCAGATCACGAATAACCCCTGCACATTCCATCATCTTCAGCTGTGCATATCTCTCAGCTTCCAACTTTGAATCGAACTTGATTCCATCAATAAATGTCTTTTTATTGTGATATTTTCTGTACATGTAACCACCTCAGATATACGACTTGCCAAAGATTTCGATAAATTCATCTGTAGTCCATTTGTATTCGTCCATCGCTCTTTTCTGCCCCATCTTTTTCAGATACATATCAAATTCGTGACCTTTTCGGTTATGCACGCCATACTCAGACATGTTGTGATCTTCTGGCTTGATGAATACGACAAGACCATATTTGATTGATTTTTTCCTGTTGGCAGTGCCGAAAAATATTTCATGCCTGACAGTTCCGTATAACCGTTCTGAATAATACCTGTAGCAATGTTCCTTCGTGAAAAACATTCCATCATGAATGATGCTATACTCACTTATCATCGTGAATCGCCTCGCAAATAATAGCCCAAAGCAACACGCTTCCCATAAACGCAAGACATGCTTTAAAAATAGTCTCTACAAAAAGCAGAAAGATTCTGCCTATTTCAATTAAAACGCTCATTGTTTCCTCATTTCTATATACTTCAGCTTTGCCACTTCATCAGATGTCAGTGTTGGTATTCCGACTTCTTCACACTCGCTGATCAATCCATCAAGAAGGATGGAGAACTCTTTTGAATCCATTTCCGAACTGCCTTTGTAAATCCTGTAATGTGTGAACTCTTTTCCGTCAAGATCACTTTGCCCGATAATATCAAAATACTTGAAATAACCTTTGATGTTTATATCAGACCTTACCGATACAACCTCACACACGCCGTACCGCCGTAGCATCATGAAATGTACTTCGTCACTGCTTGTCCTCATAACGCTTGCCAACTGGTTGAGTAAAGACCAGTAGTACGCATTGGCTGTGAGTGATCTTTTCGATTTCTTCTCTTTGATCTCGTACAGCTTTTCTGCATCCTGCTGGTCGAACAACCATTGGATGATAGCTTTTGCATTTCCTATCATGCCGTATTACCGCCTAGAACGGAAGTTCACTGTCATTTATGTCGTTACTTGTATTCCCCCAACCATCATAAGAATCGCTCTTATTTTGACCGCTAGGGCTATCAGATTGCATTTCACGCTTGCGTTCCAAGAACTGAAAGCCTGTCGTGACTACTTCTGTCGCATAATTCTTTCTGCCATCCTTCTCGTAGCTTCGTGTCTGAATATATCCAGTCACTCCAAACAAGTCACCTTTATGAACATACTTTGCGATTGTTTCAGCAGATTTGTCCCATGCAATGCAATTAATAAAGTCTGCTCCGTCTTCCTTCATTCTTCTGTCAACTGCCAATGTAAATGAAACAACTGCTGTTCCGTTCTGCGTTCTCCGTTCCTGAACATCCTTAGTCAATCTTCCAATAATACAAACACTATTCACTTTAGTTTTCCTCCAAAAATTCTTCAATCAATTCCCATGTCATTTTTTCGTTTACAGGGCTGTCAATAAATTTCCTGATTCCATCTCTTAGATGTATGATCTTCAAGAATTTTGCATCAACTCCGTAACTTTGCATCAATCCAATTCTGTATAAGTTCAGCTGATATGCGATTTTTTCCTTGTTTAATGTGCTCACTGTTTTAATGTCCGCAATGCCTGTTTCACCATCCATCAGCATTGTCATGTCAAGTCTGCCACACGCAATCGGCATATCATCCTTGAAAATCACAAGTGGAAGTTCACTGTCCAGAACCTCAAATCCGTATTGCTTCTGCAAAAACTTAAAGTTCCGCACTGCTTCGCTTCCATCGTCATAACCTGAATTGTTGTAGTTCTCGATTGCCTTATGTACTGCCGTCCCTCTTTGAGCCGCATTATCCAACACGGCAGGTGGTACACTTGCATAGTCGTTTCTATACTTCACGCCAAGAATCTGTGTGACACTTGGCAAAATAAGCCCATCATACAGATATGTATGCGTTTCAGGAAAAAATTCAAGCGTACCGCCTTTAATGTTGAATGCTTCCATCATTTCACCGTGATGCGGATGGATGGTTTTACTTTTGAGATTTTGGCGTACAAGTCATAAATATCAGGATTTTCTTCCTTGAATTTCTTGCTGTCAAACTTTTCTGCGTCATGCTCTGGAACAAATGCGATCTTCAGAAACTCGTTGTCAATTTTTATTACTCCATTCTTCTGCATAGCATCGAGAATTTCATTCTTCATATTTTCCTGCTGTTTCTTGATTTCTTTTGCCTGCTTCTCAAGGCTGATGATTCTCTCGCATACTTCTTCAGAAAATGTAACGTCTGAGCCTGTTCTTTCAATAATGTTAGCCATTGTATTCATCCTCCATGTAGTCTAATTTAACGAATTGATATTTGCCGATAACTCTTTTGACCGGCTTGCCTTCTGCACCTGCAAGAACACGCAATGCTCTTTCCACATCCTCACTAGATGTAGTGCAAACTGCAAGCACGGTTGCCTTGTTTTCTCCAAACTGCGTATCAACCAGAACTTCGTCACCTATCTGGATACCTCTAAAAGGAGGTGCATAGAACAGGTATTTTTTATTGTTGCCAGTATGCTGGCATACTACAAATTGTACATAATTATTCATGACTGTCCGCCTTTCTTTGCTTCATGATCTTTCCAATCAGCTCACTTGCCTTTGACATCGGCATATCTTCCAACTTGTCGATACCGTTCATCTTTAACAGCTTGTCAAGATTCTCACCTGTATAATTTTTTGCCAGAATCTCAACCTGCTTCGGGCTTGCTTTTCTTTCTTCACTGTTCGTTGCTTCATCATCATTGCCGTCCGTATCTTCCTCTGTTGCCATGCCAAGGAATGCGCCCAATGAATAACGCTTGCGGTATGTGATCTCTGCGCCTTCGTCCTGCAATTTTGCATCTTCCTTTACTGCAAACGGATAAGTGTTTGTTTCAAAGACATGTCCGCTCTTGTGAACAAGAATGCACTTAACACCACACACACCGTTTTCATCAATTCCAATAGGCTGTAGCAATGCAAAGTTCTGATTTTCCTTGATCTTGTTTAAAATGTTGTCTAGTGGTACATAATCAAATGCCTTCTTCATCCATTCTCCTGTGCTTCTGTTCCTCACTGAATAGTTGACCTGTGCGGACTTTTCAAGCCCTTTCAACTGGTTGACCAGTTCAATCAAATCTGTTGCAATTTCTGCTGTAATGTTTTCAAATCCCTTCATTTTTCTTGATTTCCTTTCTTTTTGAAACATCCAATTCGTACTGTTCAATAATTTTGCTTAATTCTTCTGCGTGACCGTTTTCTACGATTTCTGCTACGATTTCAAACATGTTTTCAGCTCCCAATAATCAAACTCGCGTTTTCTTTCCCAAATACTTTGCAGAACACTTTGACAATCTTTGTAGAAGGATTGTGCGTTCCCTGTTCAATGCAGGCATAATGGCTCGTTGATATTCCAAGCATTTCTGCAACATCCTTCTGAGTAAATCCCTTTGACATTCTGAATGCTTTCAGTTCTGCTCTTTTCATTTTGTTCCCCCTTTCTGCATACATTATATACCCATGTCATCAAATTGCAATTACTTTTCATCAAAAGACGATTATTTTTTATTGTTTCAAATAGCTACGGTGTGTTATCATCGAAATATAATCTTTTTTAGGTGGTGTAGAATAATGATCAACAATAAAACAATCGGAAGGAAACTCAAAGAACTGCGGAACTCTCGTGGTCTAAGACAATCTGAACTTGCTGATCTTGTCGGGCTTTCAAGACCTGCCATATCAAATATCGAATCTGGGAAGCGTTCGCTCACCTTATCAACCTTGAAACGCTTTTGCGAGGTTTACGGCATTGATATATCTTACTTTGGAATTGATACAACAAGCTATGATGAAACGGCAGACCTCACACTACGCATCGAGTCTCTGTTTCACGATCTTCCAGAGTCTGAAAAGGATGAGCTGTATCTGAAGATAATGAAACTGTACCTAGACAGCAAGAATGTTTCTGATTGAAACAACCTGTCGAAAAAAAAGAGTTGTCTAACTCATATTCGATTTTGATATTTTCCTGTTCAGCATAAAGATTAAACAACAACGAATATATTTTTTCTGCGTCCATATTTTCACCGCCCCTCATCGGCTAGTATGGACTGCTTTTTTTATTTTCAATCAAGCGGAGGTAATTTTATGAGAAAAAAACTGCGAGTGGCAGGATATGCTCGTGTTTCCACTGACGAACAAAAAAAATATGGATATTCAATACAGGCTCAGACCGAAGAAATAACGCAATGGTGCAACGACAATGATCATGACCTGCAACACATTTATGTAGACGAAGGCTACTCAGCAAGCACCATGAAACGCCCGCAACTGCAATCCATGCTGTCAAACCTGAAAAATCTTGACGCAATCGCCTTCACGCGCCTTGACCGTCTGTCACGTAACGTCCTTGAAGCTAACAAGATGCTTGAACTTCTTCAGCAGAACAATGTTGCCATGATTTCCATTTGTGAGGATGATATCAACACGTCCACTGCAAACGGCCTTTTCATGTTCAATTTGAAGGTGAACCTTGCAGAACATGAACTGAAAAAAGGCTCTGAACGCATTAAAGCCGTATTTGAGTACAAGATTGCCCAAGGTCAACCTATCACTGGTAACGTTCCTTTTGGTTACAGGATTGCCACGGAAAACGGCAATAAACGCATTGTAATTGATGAATCCAAAGCACCAATAGTGAAAGACATTTTCGATTCATTTCTTCTGCATCAATCAGTCCATTACACTGTCGAATACGTAAATAATAAATACGGACTGTCTCGACCTTACATGTCATACATGCACATATTAAAGAATGAATTTTATGCAGGATCATACCGCGGAAACTCCAATTACGCCGAACCATATATCACGAAAGACACATACAATGCCGTTCAGACCGCATTACAAGCCAATATACGCACAGGAATACAACGCCATACATATTTATTCACTGGACTGTTAAGATGCCCAGAATGCCGTTCTAAACTGGTTGGAGTGAGTCATCCAAAAGGTGGCAAGCGATATTATTACTATAGATGCAACAATGCCCACTCGGTGCATACCTGCACCCACAAAAAGCACTATGCGGAACTGTCAACGGAAAAATATCTGTTGTCTAATCTCGATACACTTCTTAAAGATCATATAGCCACAATATCAAGCATCACTTCTGAAACAAAGAACACAACTGAAAAGGAATTAAAAGAACTAAGAAAAGAACTTGATAATCTGAATTATATCTTTATCAAGAAACGTATGCCTGTAAGCACCTATGAACATCTGTACGCTGAGACAGAAGACAAAATAAAAAGGCTTGAATCTTTCAAACCTCAAAGCACCGATCATCTTAAACAGTTTTTGAACAGTGGTTGGCGCTCAATATATGACAACCTCACACGTGAGAACAAGCGCACGCTATGGCGCAATGTCCTTGATTCTGTCAACGTTTCACCTGATGGAATAGAAGTTTTCTTCAAATAAAAAGCAGACATTTCTGCCTGCCCTTTAATAGAAGAACGTTATACAGATATCAAATTCTGCATCTATAATATACACCAATCAATCACCGAATGCAAACGGTGATTTTTTCTTTACTAACATATGCTTACCTGTAGGCTATGACAAGTTAGTATAGAAATTCATGCATAAAAAAATCAGCCCGCCGAAACCCCCGACAGGCTGAGAAAGGAATTTGTGATGAACATGAAAAACACCACATCAATAGTATATCATTTTTTCATTTAATATCCAACTACTCTTGTGATGTAAATTGCATTTTCGGCTGAATACGTTGAACCGTTATTCTTCAGCGTAATCTGATAATTCTGTCTGAATGTGATCATTGACCCCGATACACTCACAAGAGCAAACTTTGCGTAGTCATAGTCTGCAATATAATGAATCGTGCCTAAATGCACAAGTTTTCCGTTCGGGTTGAATACCTTCACACTACCACAGGCATTATCTCCAGACGATCTGTAAAAGATTTCAAGATATGTGTAATTTTCCACACTGTCTGACAATGTGACGGTTCCTGCTGTTCCGTTTGCGTTGTTATAAAGAACCTTACCACTAAGGCACACGCCATTGACTTCAAAACTTTTATCGTGCTTCGGAAAACAATTCACACCAAAGCTGTATTTCTTGGTGTCAAAATAGGCAATCGGAATCCCCTTCGGAAGAATCAGATTGTAGGTCGTATTGCCTAGCTTGTCTGCAACATTGACCTGTACATTCCATTCATATTCGTTATCAGCCGTAAAATTCGTATCAGCATTATTCTGAATTGTCGTGTAAGTGCTATATGTGCTGTTCGCAACCTTCTTCAAGCGGTACTTAATCGTTACTTCATTTTTTCCGCCGATTGAGGAATAATTCGCATTGACATTTAAGATGCTTTCTGAATAATAGTTGCTCTTTCGGTTCAGCTTGATGATTGCACTTGGCAAACTCCAATCATACACAAGCACCGTGATCTTTTTCTGCCCCGTATTTCCCCTTGAATCAACGAGTTTAACAGTCACTTCTGTGTCGGATGATATATTTACCACACCGACATTGATTGTTCCTGTAGATCCACTTAAACTGCCTGTATAAGCATTTCCATTTACAACCGCTGTCAATGTTTTCAGCGTTGCACTGTTTAATGCCTGTGCATTGCTTACACTGATCTGTAACGTGGAATTATTACGAATGATATATTGGCTGTTTTCTGTGATTGCAACAGTTTTAGAATTTGAATCCTCATATGAAACATCAAATGTCGGATTAGAATTTACAACGTGCGCAATGATTGCACAGCTTGATGTTCCTATAACCGTACTGCCACTATACGTTGTAACAACAATTTCACCTGTCATTTCGTTGCTGTTTGGCATTTGTGCATAAAGATTCGATGCGATCTTGCCCGTATCCAACGAAATATTATCCGTGACATCTGTCCCGATTGTATAGCTGTATGAACCCAACTTAAGTACAACGGTATGCGTAAATACTGTTGACTTGCGGTTCATATGAACGACAATCGTGTCACCGATATTAAAGTTTGGAGAATTGTTCGGCCATGTGTTCAGACTCGGCTGTGATGCTCTGCCAATATCGGGAAGGCTCCAACTTTCAGAACCTTTGCAGTTTACGCTCGTAACATAAATTGCACACTCTGCATATGCTGTGAAACTCTTTGCACCGTTGCTGTCATGCCCGATTGCAAGCTCACCTGATGCAACAACCGTACCTGTATACAGTTTGATTCGATCGTTTGACTGATAAACTGTAGTCCCATTTATAACGCACTTGAACGGCCCCGCCATGTACCAATAACCTGACTTGATTCCTGCACCCTTCAACGTCCACGAAATGACAGACTGATTGTTTACGGTGCTTTGACTTTTTAATGACCAGTCAAACTGTAAGCATGCACCATCATATGCTGATGTTTTGAATGTTCCTGATGTAGCCATATCACACCCCCACTATACCGATGCCGTCATTTGTGACAGTATCGCCATCTTTTACTGTAATCTGGATAAACCTCGCCTTATTGCACAACGTGATCTCTTCCTCAATAACAGATTTTTTCTGATGAAACTCGTCACCTGAAACCCAGAATGTTTTAGCACCGGTGCGATCATACCCTGCAAAACCGACTGAATTATTGACTACAAGATATGAGCCGTCAAGTCCATACATAATCAATCCGTTTTTATCAAGTTTTGCAATCAAATTATTTGCTTCATCATAGACTTCAATCTGTCCGTTCTGGTTGAGATTTGAACCGAGTTTCAACGTACCGCCCTTGATCATATCCGCAACTAAATTTATGACGTTGATATGTTGCATATTCAAAACATTGTCAATCGTCCATGCACTCTCGAACGCTCCACTGATGCCAGTGCTTGAAAAAGCAATTCCACCGCTGTTGATCATAATAACGTTGTGTGCTTCTTCCTTTGGCAATGCATCAACCACAAGGATTTTATCGCCTTCATAAACTACATACGAACTGCCAAGCATTCCTAGCATTGTTTCCTGTGCATGTTGAATTGCATCTGAAAACACAACCTGTAAAGCAGAATTGTTCTGCTCTACACTCTGCTTAATTGTTGAACTTACTGTTCCCATAAGTCCGGAAACCTTCTGCTGAAAGTTTCCAAATTCAAGCTCTGTATACTTGCCCAGAATGCAATCATAATCATACGAAATAACATGTGTCACGATGTCAATACCCATCGGCTCGTCAATAACTTCGATTGTATCACCTATATCCGTCAGTTTTTCAAGATTAGCCTTGAGTGTATAATTCACTTTTGGTACGCAATTCTCGTCAACGTATGCCTGTCCCTGCTTTCTCAAATCATCAATCAGTGCATTGTTATATGCTACCTCATCAAGATGCCCTTCTGTATCTTTGTAAAGGTCTTGATCTACATTTTGGCTGAAAGATACAACCTTTGTAAATGGGATATCATACTGCGTCTTGCTGTAAAGATATACCTCATCCAACAGCAGGCCATCTTTCCCGACTGGCATGAGTTTTGTAACTACACCATCCCAATTTGCCGTGCATGTCATTTCTTTCAGATTCTTTTTGTACCGAACCGTAACCCCATTATCACGTCCAATCGTGCTCATGATTCCGAACCTGTAATTGTCACGTACAAGGTGCCCACCCCAACGCTCCAGAACCGTACTGAAAGCGTCATACAGCGATGTTCTCACGCACCTGTATGAATTTACCTCTGCAATATCAGAATACGTCTGAAACGGACTAGGATTGTCTGTGGCACTGTTCAGATGATCTAACGCGTCATTGCAATTCTTATCGACAACATAACTGTCTGCAATCACATAGTTTTCTGCATCATATGAGATATGCGGTGCTTTTATCGTGATCTTGTGTTTTGTTTTTTCTGGATTCTTAATACGAAATGCCTGTGCGCCTTGTGGAGTATCTGCAACAATGATTCTATTTGCTGTCAAAAGATCAACATAAGAAATGTCCGCTTCAACCGTCAAATAAAATTTGCCGTTATCTTCCTTGTGGACTTTTGCTTTGAATGGCTGAATGACTGCATCACCATTGCTCGAAAAATCTGTGTCTGTTGTTCCAAACAATTTTATCATAATTTTACCTCGCTTAAATTATACAAAAAAGGCGCTCATTGCGCCTGTTTTTTTATTCTACAACTTGGATAACGCTTTTTCTACAGCATCGTGCCATCTCTTTGGCACTTCTTCTAGTGTCATGCGGTTCATCTGAATCTGTAATAAATACCATTTAACCATTATTCGCTTCCCCCTATCATTTCAGCAAGAGCTTCAATTGCCGAATCTATTGCGTCCAATCTTTCTTCGTAGGTTGCAACGTAAGGCTTGTTTTTTTCTTCGTCCAGTATCTTCTGCTTTTTTTCTTCATCTAAGGTTGCTTTTCCATTTTCGTACTTATAGCAGTTCAGAAAGCTTAAATCTAGGGAACCTAGATCAATTTCGTCTGTGTCATTTTCTGTATTTGCAATTGATAAGATGTAGCCATTTTCATCAACGTTAATTGTGTATTTCATATCATCCTCTCCTTAAATTTAAGCCATATACATGTGTTGGTACTGCTACTTCATTTACCTGAGTTGCCTTTCCATAAGGATTGACATTATTTCCAGATTCAAAAGACAGTGATCTACCGTTCAGTTTACAGCGTCGGTAAGAGATGGCGGTATCCGTAACATTTAGCTCTGTGCTAGTGTTGTTGTTGAATACGATTCGGATAGAAACCGGGGTTGATGTGTACCATGTCTTGTACACAACCAGTATCGCGTCATAGTTTCCACTCAGGGTAATAGTCTGACTGACAAATGATGCACTGGGCGCTGCATTTGTCCATATCAGGGTTGCGGTAAGTGCATCCTTCAGCGCACTTGCTCCTGCAATTTTATCAGTGAGGTTCCAGCTGTAACTGGAATTAATACTGGAATAACCGAGAACGTCGCTTTTCTTGCAGAACGTGTCCTTCACCTTTCCCCAGAAATATGTCAATCCTGTTTTATCTAAATATTCTGCCATGGTTCCTCCTAACTATCGACAATTGTATCGATTTCATAATTGCTAATTGCTGAGATACTTGTTGCGCTCAGACTATCCAATTTAGTTTTATCAGACGAAGACATCAATCCATTTGTATACTGTGTCGCAACTCCATATGTTGTATTGTTATCCTGCTGAGTAAACGTAAACTTTGTTCCGTCTAGTGCCGTTGCTGTAAATGTCGTTCCTGATCTTGTAATGCTTTTGATTGCCTTTGACTGATCATAGTTTTCAACGTTGCCTAGACCTACTTGCTCTTTTGTGACTCCATGAGGATTGCTTTCATTCCATATATGGCTTCTGGCTGTAGAATCCTTGACATTGCATGTTGTACCACTCGGGAGTTTGATACTTGATATATCAGCCATTCAAGCAACCCCCTTTACTTTGTTGTAATTGTTGCGCTTGTACCTTTAAACGCTGGTGCGGATGCACTAGCAGACTTAATACCTGTTGCAACCGTTACCTCTTCTCCCTTTGTTGGTAAAGAACCTGCTGAGAATCCCAATGTTAAAGTCTCATTGGAAACCGTTGCCGTGAAATTTGGCAATGTGCCTACACCAGTGATTGGTGCAACCTTCGCTGTGTTTACAGCAACAGAAACAGTCGGTGCGGAAACTGAGCCTGCCGGTGTATATGATGCACTCGCAGAATCCTTGAATGCCAGTCCCTTTAGGCTTCCTGTACTACCAAATTCATGCCACTTTTTGTCTGATGTAGACCATACAAATTCAAGCTGTTCGTAAATTACAACGTCACCGTTTGATGGCGTATAATCTGCTTCATTGATCTTGATTGGTGATGCGCTAGAGCCATTCGCAAGTGCCGTTGTTGTAACTCCTGCGTAATGCATAGCACCTGTTCCAGATCCTTTGAGCATGCTAATGTCATTTCTTGCTGTTGCATCTTTGATGTCGTAAGTGACTCCACTAGGTAATGTGATTTCTGAAATATCTGCCATTTTTATTTTCCTCCTATAATCAGATTTTCTTTGCTAACAGTATACGTCGTACCACTGTCCCATTTCAACCTGTCTGCACGTGATACGTGTATATCTTCATTTTTTGCATGTGTGTTTATTTCACTGTTCAAATTTTCAAATTCTTTTTTTGCTTCGCTTGCACTCTCAATATCATAGTCTGCAAGCGATTTGCTTCCTTTTACTTCAACATTGTTGATTTTAGGAATATTTGCTAATTCGTTATAATCGTCTGTCCCATCTGTTCCAATAACTGTAACGCTATCCATTTTCACGGTTAGATAGTCATCGTCCGTAAGCATGATAATTTTGTAAACATCCATGCTTACACCCCTTTTTCGGTATCACCTGCGAACGTGACTTCTTCCGTGATAATCAGCTTGCCTACAAACGTCTGATGTATCTGGTCACCTCTGATAAGCTCAATGTCATAATAATAAGTTCCATAATCAACGTTGTCTGTATCTTCCGGCATAATTGAGAATGAATATACATTTCCGCGTTTAGTTATCGTTCCATCAGTCAGTTTTTTCTGGATGATAATTTTTCTCGATGATGTATTTGCTTTTACCGTAAAAGTAATTTGAGTAAATTCTTTGCTTACCTCTGTATCGTTTGAATCACGAACGGTAAAATGAATATTTCTAATGTCCCCTCTAGGCATTCTAATATGTTCCATGTTGTCACCTACCCTTTCGTGATATCATCAATTTCAGTATTCAGAATAACTGCTGGTGGATCAATATCAGACCACTCATACGCAAAATTAGCGTTGCTTTTCTTTTTCAAAAACTGTCCTGTTGAACCACCTGTGGGAATGCCTTTCCCTATGTCACCCGTGTCACCCTTTTCACCTTTAAGCATAAGGATTTTCACAAGCGGTTTTTTGAAAAAATCGTTCATATCAGTTCACCCCTATCGTTACATCGTTATGAATTTTTAACGAGCCAATCAGTATTGAGAACACATCGCCATTGATGCCAATTTGCAAATCGTAATAATAATGCCCCGGCTCAACACTTTCCGTATCTTCAGGAGCTACACGCACCACATAGTACAGCTTTCCATCTTCCTGCTTTGCCAATGTGATGCCATTCCCTAGCGACTTTTTGAATATCGGCGTATCATCATCAAAATTCTCTTTGCATGTGAAGTATGCACTGTCCAGTTTTTGCAACGCTTCGTCATACTCAACCTCGAAAGCAAATGACAGTGTGTCCCCTCTGATCATTTCAAAATTCGTCTTTTCCATCATATCCACCTCGACAGATTCTCAAATGCAATATATGTAAGTTGCCCATCCCATGACACGGAATTAGCCCCAACTTTCAGCACAAAGTTGTCGTAATTTCCGACAACGTATCTGTTCATCAATGCACCATCATTATACGCTTCGAGCCTTTCTGTGTCTATTGTGATTGAATTTGATGCGCTCATATCAATTCTGAACAACTGTGCCCCATTCAACGACAGATTGATTGTTCCTGAACCCTTGATATGAATAATAGGTTTTGAAACATAATTGCCGTTATTTCTCACTGTGATAGCACTTGTCGGATTGCTGAACACCTTCATTTTTTCAATTGTACTGTACTTGAACGGCTGTACATGATACGTGATCTCAGCCGTTCTGAACCTCATAAGGCGCTCATAATCAATCGCATTCAGAATATCATACACGTAGTATTTTTCTGGTTCATTTGAAAACGTGACTGTTCCGCTTGAATTGAAAAACGGAATAATATCATCAATATCATAGTCGCCAAACAGACCGATTTTCATTTTTTTGTCAAAAGCTGAATATCCAAGCCTTGTGATCACATCACCGTCACGACCGTCTATCTGCTCAATACTCGTGCGCATCAATGGTTTTGTAATCGGTGGCAATTCCTGAATCAGCAATCCTTTTAAGTATCGGCTGTCTTTTCCGTTTTGAATAACGTAATTTCTCATATTTTCACCGCCTTAATTATAAATCAGTTTCGTCACTGTTTTATCAACGAAATGTCCCATTTCTTCATCGTCCATCTCGATCTTGACCTGTGATAGAGCCTCTTTGAATGCTTCAACCATAGAATCATAGATTCTTCCGCCACTTGCCGAAATACTTCCATTCACGTTGAATGCGTCAGACATACCATTTGCAAGTGCTTCTGTCTGGCTGATTAACTCAGGACTTGCCTTTCTTAAAGAATCACTCAGCCCTTCCACCATGTCAGGCATCCAACTCTCGTATTCAGCCAATGGACCCTCATCAGGTCTTGAGAAATGAAGAAACGACTTGATCTTGTCTGCAACATCGCTGACTGCACTTGTGACTTTATGAATCGCACTCTTGATACCATCTGCGATGCCTTGAATCATATCAACACCCCAGTTATACAGCTGTCCCGGAAGACTTCTGACTTTATCAATAATGTTATTTACAAGTCCAGACGCTGCATTTGCACCTGCTTGTGCCAACTGACCCGCAAAGTTCCGAACATTATTCAATGCATTTGACAGCCAATTCCATACAGCAGACGGAAGACCACTGATGAATGATACAACATTTCCAACAAAGTTAGAACCTGCTTCAGAAGCTCTAGAAACCATGCTAGAAGCCCAATTCTGTACGTTGCCTATAACTTCACCAAGGAATGCACCAATACGCCCAGGAAGAGCCTGAAACCACGATATGAGGTTGTCTATGAATCCACCAACAGATGTAATTACATTTCCGACCGTATCCTTGAACGCATTCCACACGTTTATAACGGCATTACGGAATCCCTCGTTTGTATTCCATAATGTGATGATTGTTGCTACAAGTCCTGAAAGCAATGTTACAACGAACATAATCGGATTAGCATGCAGAACACCATTCAGCAATGCCTGTGCAACTGTTGCACCTTCGTTAGCCTCCTGATACGCTTTGACTGCCGTAACAACACCATTGATCATACTTGCAACATTCCATGTAACCATTGCCGTCCCAATTCCTGCAACAAGTGAAATAATCGTATCACCGTTATCCATGATGTAGCCGAATAAATCACCAACGCCTGAAATAAGATCATCAATGACAGAAACGACAGAATCAATATCCATATTGTCGATTGCATTTGTTATATTTGGAATCCACTCATCAGCGGCCTTTTGCAGTATAGGCTGTAATGCTTCACCGAGCTTTGAATTTATCGTATCGCTCAACGTTGAAAGTCTTCCATCCAATGTCTGAGACTGTGCATCCATTGACTGAAAGTATTTTCCACCTTCAGACGTTGACCGCTTCATCGACTCTGTGATCTCATCAACCGACATTTTGCCTTTTGATACTCTGTCATAAAGGCTTTGCATACTTTCTCCGGTCTTTTCTGAGATTTCCTGTAACGGGTTGAATCCTGCATCAATCATCATGTTGATGTTTTCAAGCGTGACTTTCTGCGCTGAGTTCATTTTCCCGTATGCTCTCGCAATGGTGTCTAGCTTGTCCGCATTTCCCTGTGAAATATCACCAAGCATCATCATGCTGTCAACCGCATCATCAGCACTAAATCCAAAGTTCATCAGCAAAGATGTTGCATCTGCAAGCTGTGGCATATCAAATGGCGTTGTTGCTCCAATATCAGCAAGTTTTTTGACTGTCTCGCTTGCCTTGTCTGCTGAACCTGTCATGACCGTAAACGATGTCGTGTAATACTCCATGGACTTCTGATAGTCCACCGCACCGCCTACAAGCTCCTTGAATCCATCAACAACCTTACTGATTGCCTGTGATGCAAGATTAGCCATCGTGCCTTTAAGTACCGTAAAACCATCGTTAAGGCCTTTTGTTACTACGCCCGCATCACCCATCTTTTTCGACAGATCATCAACCTGCTTTGCACTGCCGTCAGATTCTTTCCCAAGATTATCAATCTGTTTTGTGGTCTTGATAACATCTGCCTGAGTGTTATTCATTTCCACAGCAAGCTGTGAAAGCGATTTTGCGTTAGCATCCTGTGCTTTTGTGCTTTCATCGTACTCTTCTGCATCCTCGTCACTTGTAGTGTCGAGCTTGGTGTCTTGCTTAATCTTCACAGCTCCTAATCGTGTTACCGTCATAACAAGCGGCACATAGTTGTCGCTCATCTTGTCTGGTGAGCCAATAGAAGCGGCAAAGTATAGATTGTCGGCATCCGCATGATCGAACACAATGCCCAGCAAAGCACCGTCTTTATAGTCATTGCCAACATATTCGGTAAAGTCGGCTTTAGAAAATGTGCGGTTAAAGAACTCGCTGTCATCGCTACGTCTGATAACAAGTTTAATGCTCTTGAGAACCTCAGAGGGTGTTTTCTTTTCCTCGGCATCGGCCAGCTCCTGCTCCCGGTCGCCCGGGCAGTCAGCCAGCGCGGCACGGAACAGTTCCCCTGCTGCCCTGGCACTGCGGGCAGCTTCGGCCAGCAGCAGATCATGCCAACAGGTGGCGGCAAAGCCGTTTTCCTCCTGCCACGGAGCCAGAAATTCGTCCAGCTTTTTGTCGTAATCGGGCAGGGCGCGCAGGAAATCGTAGACATGCAGGATTGTCTCGCCCGCCGCGCGGTCGGTGCGGCCCTTGCCGTAGAGGTCGGCAAAGGCGCAGAAATCCAGCGGATGCTGCT
>OQWI01000289.1_pt1 | contig 23540 bp, 24 predicted proteins | sample 1691551 | NCBI WGS metagenome assembly OQWI01 (sample SAMN03418259, study PRJEB22391) | human gut metagenome | biome: human-gut; feature: organic feature; material: feces | host: Homo sapiens | place: Tanzania | collected 2013-01
CTGCGGGTCTGGTATTCATCCTGTTCATGGTACCGGGATGCTGAGGATATCGCCGAAGCCGCTGCCGGCAAGGAAGTTCTGCCATGGCGGAATAGGGATCGATTTGAGCAGCGAGAAGATGGAACTGCCGATGGAGAATGCCGCGATACTCATGAAAGCATTCATAATGATCTTGATATAACGCAGCTGAGCGAATTTCATAACTTTTTCAGTTACTTTATCAAGTGTAGACATGGAGTCTCTCCTTTCTTTTCAGGGCGGACGATCAATCCCCCATCAGCGTCTTAGCAGCCTTAAGTACTTTTGCACCATCCAGGCGGCCATAAGCTACCATGTCGATGACCTGAACCGGCACACCCGGGCATGTTTTTTTGACATTGTCCTGCTCGTAGCGTACCTGCGGTCCGATGAGGATGCAATCCGCATCCGATGCCATCTCCTTGGCGCGAGACACCGAGTAAGCGTTGATGGTACACTCGTAGCCGATCTTGGCTGCGTACTCCCGCATTTTGTTCATCAGCATACCCGTGGACATACCCTGCGCACACAGCAGTACGATTTTTTTCATGACGAATCCTCCTTTACTGAGCCAGTTTACGAAGCTCTTTGCTCATCGCAATGATCTCCAGAGCAAGATCCCGCACAGTCATCGCATTCATGACGTGATCCTGTGCATGAACGGCTAACAGAGACAAAGGCTGCTTTTCTCCATTCAGTTCCTGCTGGATCAGCTCAGTCTGGACATTGTGAGCATCATTCATTGCCTGATCACATTCCGCCAGCAGAGAGTCCGCTTTTTCATAATCTCCTTCCCGTGCGGCACGAATGGCTTCAATGGCCAGGCTGCGTGCGTTGCCGGCATTGACAATCAGCTCCATGATAATCGTATCCATATCAAGATGTTCCATAAATGTGCTGTTCCTTTCTCTGGTCGTGCAGAAGTTCTGCATCTTGTATCTTTATACTACCAGTTCCGCGGGATCTGCTCCAGCCAGATTTCGTCTGTAACGGTGCGGCAAAATCTGCAGATCCTATCGAATACTTACCATAGGGCTGTGGCAATAAATCGTGTTTCAGGCCCCGGTTCCCAGCAATGCGATCAGGTTTTTATACTCCGGGTCGCTCACGAGTGCCTGCACAAGTCCCGGGTTTGAAATAAACCGATAGATGACCTGATAAAATCGCTCCAGATCGGTATCGTCTGCTGTAAGTGAAATCAGAAATATCACCTGCACCGTATTGTGTCCCCACCAGATCGGTTTGTCCAGCACCGCTGCCACAACAAACTTGCGATCACTCATGATCTGGAGAGAGTGCGGGATCGCAGTATAATTTCCGAAATCCGTAGGAGCCATTTCTTCTCGTTCCAGTACGGAGCGATAGAATGCCTGCGGCAAATCAAAATGCTGACAAGCCAATTCACACATTTCCTGCAGAGCTTGGTCCCTTGTTTCTGCCTTGAGATGCGGAATAAATAACTCGGGGCGGAAATAGCTGCACAGGAATGTTGTGCTTTCGCTTTGCAGCATTTTCTGGCAGTTTTCAATTTCATCGGCTTCAAGGAGAAGTGAAACCTGAAATACCGGGACCGGAAGCTGCATAGAAAGCGGTACGGTTGTAAATACGCAGTCGATCTGCTTTTCTTTGAAATCGAATTCTTCCAATTCAAAAGACGCACAGTCGTACATCTGATCAATAAATTCTCCGAACAGCTGCTTATACCGGTACAAAAACAGCTTTGCGCTGGACCGCCCCGTTGCGCAGACCACAACAATGTTTTTCTTTTTAACGGCGTGCTTTGTTTTCTCTAACGAAAGGGCAAGAAGCACTGCAATATAGCCAATTTCATCTTCCGGAATCGTTTTTTGGTAGTATTCCTGCAAAACGCTGCAGGCAGAACCGGCAAGCGTAAAAGCCAGCGGATATTCGCGCCGTATTTCTGGGAGCAGCGGATTTTCCAGTGGGATATTGTATTTGATCCGGACGTTCATGGGACCAAGATGCTGTAGAAGCGCTTCCCGCAGTTCCTGATCCTTTGTCAGGTCAAGTCCATTTGCCGTACAAATTTTTTCCAGCATCAGGTCAAGCAGCTGGTTCAGATGCAGCTGTACAGCAGTCATTGCGGTCGTTCTCTGCGAATACGGCTGTGCTTTTCCTACCAGATGAACCGCCAGTGCTGTACGTTCCAATGCGTTGCATCGGATGCCGAATCGCAGTTCCAAAGCATCGGCAAGATCGTTGGCTTCTGCATCCATACTGCTGCAGGAAGCCTTCACACCCCGCAGCCCTTCCGGGTTGGTCAGGGTGATTTCATGTCCGTCAGAAATGCGCTGTATCATCATCACGATATAGAGCAGCAGTTCCTCAAACGCATCATCCTGCATCCGCAGATGATTTGCTTTCATCACGGCGGACACTTCTTCCACCAATGGGCGGCGCAGAGGCTCCGGCAAGAGGTTCTGCGCCGATAAACGACTGTGCAGCATCATCCGCCGTGCCATCAGGTTCCTTCGCTCAAATTCGCTTCCCTCCACCCGTATGCCGTATCCAGGGCGGCTGGTCAGCCGAAGGTGACAGCTTTGCAGGATCTCCCGAATTTCCCGGATATCAGTGCCCAGTGTGTTGCGGGATACATACAGCTTCTCGCATAGGTCATCCAACTTGACGTAATTGTCCGTTTGCAGCAGCAGCTCCAGCAAGAAGGCGACACGCTCGGAAGTGCTTTCCGGCAGATGTTCGCTCCACAAAAGTTCGGTCTGCCCGGCTTTCCATGCTTTATACTTCTGTGAATCTACAATATGAAGTCGATAACCGTAGCCTGTACAGCTTTCCAGTTCGGCTCCATGCATTTCAAGCTCTTCGGACAACAGCTTTAAGCGATTGCGTATGGTTTTTCCGCTGACACCGATCTGCTCTGCAAGCTGTGCAGCCGTTGTATAGTTTTTGTCGTTTAATAACTTTATCAGCTGCCATGCACGGTCATCCATCGTTCGGCTCTCCTTATGATATTCTTTTTCAGTTTATAGTTTAAGGCCGATTTGAATAAATTCAAGCCATACTTTTGCCATAAGGCTGTGGAAATCAGTATATTGGTCGCTAATTCCGTATGACTATTATACATCTTGATCCAGTTTCTCAAATGCCGATCTGACAGAATCCCATATTTTTGCAGACGGTATCTAGCGTTTTCTGCCCCTTTAGATATTCTCCTACCGCTTGATATTTTAATTCGGATAAGTAGTGATGGTTCTTTCTTGACATGAAAATACCCCCAGAGTATTCAGAGTTTTTGTTTTTAATCTGTCTACTCTAGGGGGAGCATACCGGTGCACACCACCGCGAGACCCACCACTTCAGTGAGAAAAAGTCCACGAAAGAACTTACCGCCCCGCAACACATCCGATTCATTTTGCCGCCGATTCACCCGACAAAATCATCGCTGCGCTGCGTGGGCGGTATTTTTCTTTTACGGGAGCTGCACCTTGAATCCTTCATAAGCCGTCCGAACGTGATACCGTGCCATGACCTCACATTTTCTGTGAGTGAGCCAGACAACGCCGCTGCACAAACAGAGGTAGGAACTGCGTTCGGAGCAAACGGCGCCCCCACTACACCAGCAGATGCCGCTACACCACAGGACGATATTACTTAACATTTAGAAAATAATGTCCAGATATTTTTGGGCCTCATTACGAATAATCTGCAAGTCATCCTCGTATCTCATAACTTTGCAAATGTAAAAGGCCTCACGATATCGCTCTGCACTCTCTTCTTTTTTGCCAAGGAAGAAATCACACTCAGCTTCGATTTCCAGACAAGAGTGAAGTACTTGATAATGTCCATATTTAATGCAAGCTTCTTTTCCATTTCTTGCAACGCTTGCGCTTTCTTCATATCTTTCCAACAAGTCCAGAGATCTGGCAAAATTGTAGAGAACCAAAGGAAGCATCCTGTTTGATGTGACCATTTCTTGGAGATGGCGTCTCATATACTGAAGCAACCGATAAAAAATATCGGCTGCTTTTTCATTATCACCAGCCAAGGAATAAGCATTTCCAATTTGATTGACTAGCTTCATTTCGTCCAACGTGTAAAGATAGTCTTCAATTTTACTCAGTCGAAAATTTGGTATCGTCATTTGAATAGCTTGCATAAGCATTTGGATTCGCTCGTCACTTGAATACCTTTTATCCAGCCCACCAAGAAGAACCTTTGATCGGAGAATAAATTGCTGTGTAATTTGATCATCTGGCTTTACAATTTTTTCAAGCTGACTGATTTTATCAAAGCCTTCATTAACGTGTTTCAGCGCATTGCATGCCACGATTTCCTTTTCCAATGCCTCAATTTCCAGCTCCTCTGGTGTTACAAGTGCATAATACCGATCATCTGGCAAGCCAAGGCGTTGTAGAATAGCATTGATCCTTGTACGACTGGGGGTCTGCCTTCCATTTTCAAATCTGGAGAGAGTAACAGGCTCGCAAATGCCTGCACAGACTTGCGCCTGCGTCAAATTCAACTCCTGCCGTCGCTGGCGGATATAATCACCAAGCCTATAGTTCTGCATTCTTCAGTACCTCAAATAATCAATATTATAATTATTATAGTATGCCTTATATCATCACGCAAGCACTTCTCTCGTTGACTTGTCGTCTTATGAAATTATTTATTACACCAGACGATATGGTCAACCGGTTTTTACTGTGATAAGATGTAGACACCGCAAAACTCACGGCTTAACATAAAAGAAGTAAACCGTTGAGTAGAGCCGAATACAACAGAAAGGAGACTTCAAATGAAACAATATCTTGAAAAACGTGGAATCTACATTACTTGGTCTCAGCTGGTTATGCGAATCATTTTTGACTTGGTGGACTTTTTGCTTGCCTTGTTGCCTGCTGGCCTAACTCTGTATCTTACAGATGTCTGGATTACCTCAGGTACTCATATGCCAACCTCGTGGATTTTGGGAATCATTGTTTGTGTTTTTTTAATTCATTTTTACCAGTTTTATTTCGTCAACTATAATTCTCAGATGAACGCAGATCGCATGGCGGGTAATTACCGCCAACATCTGGCGCAAAAGATTTTGAGTAGCAGTATCCCTGCCTATGAGAGCCAGAACAAAGCCCGTATTCAAAATATGGCTAACGATGTCAGTGCGATATATACTGTAAGTAGCTATTTGGTCACAGTACCTGCAAACTTAGTGAAAGTAATTATCATCATTGGACTTCTGCTTTTCTATGCCAGCCCATCTGTTGCACTGACGGCAATCATTTTGATTCCGCTCTACATGGTTCCCAGTTTTTTTAACAAAAGCGAACTGGAAAGACTAGTAGCCAAGGAGAGGGAAGCTGGAGATTTATGGTTTCAGGAATTTGATGTAATTCTCAACGGCAAGGTTAGCATTACTCTAAACAAGGTCGAAAATTATATGCAGAACCGCTATAATGAGGCTCTGAAGTCATATCTTGATGCTCGCAATCGTCAACACTTTCTTCTGCTGATCGTGCAAGAATTCCCTCTTTTTGTCACCACATTGGCACCTCTGCTTATTTTAATCATTGGTGGAAACCAAGTGGTGTTGCAAAACATGACCATCGGTCAGCTGTTATTCTCTATTCAGATTATTGCCTACCTGTTCAATCCTCTGTCAGAAATTTCTCAACTTCATGCCCAGATTATCAGCCAGAAGCCATCCTTTGATCGTGTGGCAGACTTTCTTGCCATGCCAGATCAGCAAAAGAATACAGAAACTGTAGCCCCTCCAAAAATCGAGGCTCATAATATCGACCTGATGCGATCGGAGAGTGAGGCGCTTTTCCATGTGAACGACTTTACTGTCCATGGGAAAGGTTTGGTGCTAATCCATGGGGAGAATGGCTGCGGCAAGTCATCTCTGTTCAATATAATCTCTGGTGTGTTTGCCCCGGACGCAAAGCATCTCCGTTTCAACGAAAACGGAAGATTTAACTGCGACAAATCAAAACCAAGTTATCTTTTCTATCCTAACTTCATTTTTCCAGGTACAGTCCGAGAAAACATTGTTTGTGGACGAAAGATTTCCAATACACAGTATCAAGAACTTGAAACTGTTCTTCAGCTGCCTCCCGCTGACAAGCAGGTGACTATCAAGCCTGAGAATCTTTCTCTGGGCGAAAAGCAAAAGATTTATCTAGCACGTACCCTTTTGGGTAACTCTTCTTGCATCTTGCTGGATGAACCCGGAAGCAACCTTGACGAAAAAGCTGAACATAGCCTGATCAATTACTTGTTAAAGCTCAAGGAAAAAAAGTTAATTCTCGTTATCAGTCACAATGCCTACTATGATGCCGTAGCAGATAAAACTTACGAGATTCGTAAAGGAATGATGTATCAGGTACAATCACATTAAGCTGTCTACGGATCGTCAAAAGAGTGTACGTTTGAACAAAAAGAAAAAGTCCACAAACACCTCCCCTTATCCCGATGAAGTCATCGACCGTCTGGCGCGGGCATTCTACCCAGCCATCCTTGCCTGCTGGAACAGCGAGGAAGGCCAAAGAGAATTTGCTGCGTGGCAGGCGGAACAGGCCCATCACGCCGCCAGCAAAGAGAAACAGAGCGTTCCCGACGGGGAACGCTCTGCTGTACATATCGCTATCGTATATGGATTTTGGCAGGATGCGTCCGGAAGGGCGCACCCTGTTTTTGTTTTATGCCCTTATTTTTCCCGCACAGCATCTACCAGATGGAAGTAATCATAGTACGGTGTCGTATAGGTTTCATAGCGTCCCACCACGGTGATAGCCGTTCCCTCTACCGGATAGTCCCCATCTGCAAGAACGAATTCCACCCCTTGTTGACAGCAGGCCAGTGCATCGTAGATCACACAGGAATGATATAGCTCTCCGGTATATTCATCCACATATTCCTGATATTCGCCTGTCATCCGAACGACTTTATCCGTATAATTTTCCGGCGTGACCAGCATATTGTAGACCTCGGCATAGACCACGGTGCTGCTGAGCTGCGTCAGGTCAAGATCTGCGGTCATCCCTGCCTGCAGATCGGTGGATGCCGACGGTTCTTCGCGGGGATCCGGCGCAGCAGACGGTGCAGCTGCTGAAAAATCTTCCGCCGAGGGCGTTTGCGCTGCTTCCTGTTTTCCTCCGCAGGCACTTAAAAGCAGAATCGCGCCCAAGAGGAAAAGAACTTTTCTAAACTGCTTCATGCGAGCCTCCCGAATATTTTCTCTGCCAGACTGCACAGGATAAATGCAGTCAGGTCGGCTGCTACGATAGTGGAGCCGACGGGTGTTCCTGCCAGAACGGATATCAGGATCCCCAGTGCCGCACAGCTGACGGACAGAACCACCGAGCAAATCGTCACCGCCCGGAAGCTTTTGCAAAGGCGCATGGCAGACAATGCCGGAAAAATGATGAGAGCCGAAATCAGCAGCGAACCGACCAGATTCATCGCCAGAACGATGATGACTGCGATGACAACAGCGATCAGCAGATGATAGCGTTCTACATTTGTTCCAACGGCTTTTGCAAACGTCTCGTCAAAGGTCACGGCAAAAATTTTGTTGTAAAACAGCAAGAAGCTTGCCACGACCACGATGGAAAGACCGATGCAGAGCCATACCTCGGTTTTGGTCAGGGTCAGAATGGAAGTCGAGCCAAACAGGGTGCTGCACACATCGCCGGATAAATTGGTCGAAGTAGAGAACAGGTTCATCAGCAGATAACCCATCGCAAGTGCGCCGACCGACACCATTGCAATGGCTGCATCACCCTTTACCTTTGTGTTCTGCCCGGTGCGGAGCAGCAGGATCGCACAAGCTACTGTCACGGAAAGGGTCAGCGGCATATGGTCGGACAGTCCCAGAACCGTTGCCGCTGCCATTCCGCCAAAGGCTACATGAGAAAGGCCATCTCCAATGAACGAGAACCGCTTCAGCACCAGCGTAACGCCCAAAAGCGACGAACAGAGCGCAATCAGCACACCCACGATAAGGGCGTAGCGCACAAATGGGTATCCCCAATAGAAAATCAGCTTTTCCAAGATGGCGCTCATGCTGCACCTCCGTTTCGGCCCACAAAGCTTTGTCCCTGCGAGCTTTGCAGATATGCTTCTTTGGTGCCGAAGAACACCTCCTGCCCGATGTGGAGGATATGGCTTGCATATCGGACAGCTGCATGAATGTCGTGGGAAATCATAAGGATGGTGACACCGTCCTCCCGGTTGAGTTTTTCGATCAGGCTGTAAAGCTCAGCAGTCACCTTCGGGTCAAGCCCTGCGGCTGGCTCATCCAGAAGCAGCATCTTCCGGGCCGCGCAGAGGGCGCGTGCCAAAAGAACCCGTTGCTGCTGGCCCCCGGAAAGCTCTCGGTAGCAGCGTTTCCGCAGCCCCTCGATCTGCATTTTCCGCATGGCATCTGCGGCAAGCTGCTTTTCCTCCCGGCTGTAAAACGGACGCAGCCCACAGTGGGTCTGACAGCCGGATCGCACGATCTCCTGCACCGAAGCGGGAAAATCTTTTTGTACGATGGTCTGTTGAGGAAGATAGCCGATTTCCTTCTTTTGCAGACCATCGCCGAACCGGATACTCCCGGAAAGCGGGCTTTGCAGCTGCATCAGGGTCTTTACAAGGGTGCTTTTTCCTGCACCGTTTTCGCCCACGATGCACAGATAATCTCCGGCGCATACTTCAAAATTCAGCCCGGAAACAACGGTTTTGCCATCATAGCCGACAGCAAGATTCTGACAGAGGAGTTGCGGCATTTTTATGTCCTCCCTCAGTTCAGAGCCTGTTTCAGGATATCAAGGTTGTCTTCCATGACGGACAAATAGGTCGTGCCATTTTCAACATCGGTCGTGGTCGTGCTCTGCATGGAATCCAGAGTCAAAATTTTCTGGTTCTTTTCCACCGTGTTCTGCACAATGGTCTCGGCAATCTTATGCTTGGCACCCTCAATGGTCAGGACACAGGGCAGGTTCAGCTCATCCACCTTGTGTGCAAGGAAGGAGATCGTTTCAAAGCTGGCCTCGCTCTCGGCAGAGCATCCTGCAAAGGCGGCGTAGTAGCTCAGACCGTAATCGTCCACCAGATAACGGAACGGGAAGCGGTCGCCAAAAAGAACCGTCTTGCGGGCAGCATTGTCCACGGCAGACTGATACTCTGCATCCAGTGCAGAGAGTTTTTCCTGATAGCTCTTTGCATTGGCGGCGTAGATTTCTTTGTTTGCAGGGTCGATTTCTTCCAGTGCGGCAGCAATGGCATTGCAAAGGGTTCCTGCGTTTTTCGCGGACAGCCAGACGTGCTCGTCGTACTCTTTTTCTTCATGCTCCAGCATTTCATCCGCGATCTCAGCACCGGTCATCGATGCCGGATAGAAGGTAGGAAAATGTTTGCCTTCCTCTACAAGCGTATCAAAGCCATCCTCGCCAAAGTAGAGGTGGAAGTGTTCCGGCTTAGCAGAGGAAATATTGTGGTCACTAAAAACAATATAAGTCGGTGCATCAGCATCACCAGACACCTTCTGATATTTGTAACGCACCTGCTTGCTTCCATCGTCCTTGTGACGAATATAGAATCCCTGACTGTCATAAGTAGCGGCAGCGGTGCCATCCTTGCGGGTGTATGTAACCGTATTTCCGTTGATGCTGATTTTTTCAATGTCAGTTTTATAGGCGGCAGTATAAGAATCCTTGTATTCCTCTGCGGTTTTTGTTCCACTTTCCGCTTTCTTCTCCATAACAGGGTCTAATGTGCCATCCAGAATATACGGATATGCAGACTGCCACTCACCATTCCAGTCAGACAGATCTCTGTCTTTTACATCGCTGTCTGCAAAATTCGCAACGCCGTGATTGTGACCCTCCTCCGCTTGCATACCCGGAACGGCTTCTTCTGTCTTAACAGTATCTTTCAGAACATCCAGCAAATTGATGACTTTCATGTTCTTATTGGTCGCTTCTTTCAGGGCATCTTCTACCCAGCCATCGGATTCGCCGCCCACATAAACAAAGAGGTCGCAATCCGAGATTTTGATAATGTCATCTGCCGTAGGCTGGTAGCTGTGCAGGTCTACGCCATTGTCCAGCAGCATGGTCAGTTCTGCATTCCCGGCACGCTCTCCAAGAATCTGCCGCACCCAATCATACTCCGGGAAAATCGTGGTCACAACTTTAAGAGGCTTTTCTGTTTCTGTTGTGGATGTTCCCGCTTCCGAAGAAGATACAGCCTTACCGCAGCCGCTCAGGACGCCGGCAGCGATCAGGAAGCAAAAGAAAAGCGCAAAAATACGTTTGAATTTTTTCATTTCAAGGTTCTCCAATCATTTGATAACAGTGACGCGGTCGGTCGCTGCTTAATCGGAGAGCTTGACTTTCAATCGGATAAGGGTCTGCACCAAAACAGTCTGCGGTGGAAGCAAACAGATTGCTACTTCTAAAAAATGCAGGACTGCACCCAACTTTTCTCCGCTTGAACTGCCTTTGTTCGTATGCAAAACGCTTTCGCAAAGATTCAACTGTGCGCAAATCGCACAATGTTCGCCCGTGCAGAAGTGGTCTACTTCCTCGGCGCAGAATGTCAGGGAAAGCAGTACTGCAAACAAAAATCCCGCCAGAAGGCTCCATGCGGCATAACGCTTCTTCTTGCCGGCATCATAGCTTGTTTGCATCGCAGACACTCCCTTCTTTGAATTTGCAACCTATTTGCAAATTGGATTATAGCAAGCTCTGTCCGGCTTGTCAATCGGAAATTTTTGTCTGATAGCAAACAAACTTTTCCATGCAATGGCAACAACGTCGGTTTGCATATCGCAGACCCTTCATGTTCGTGTCCTTTCCGCCTTACGGCACTCTTACAGTGGTCTGTCGTGCTTTCTTATGATAAGGTCTAGGACGCTTTTCGATGGAAGCGCGGAACGTTCTTTCAAAGCATCGGTTCACAGAATGGATACGCCATGCTTTGCTGCAGATCGCAAGAAGAATTTCGAGATGCAAAAACAGCCGTCCGGAGAAAATCACGAACGGCTGTTTTTGCAGAATGGAGATATGCTTTTTATGATGAAGGAGAAGAAAAACGCTCAATGAACATGGGCATCATGGATCTGCTCTTCCAGATGCAACGTACTTTCCATCGTGGAATATACGGAAAATACGGCCGACAGACACGGGACCCACAGCCCGGTGAGCAGGAATACAAAGGCACACCGAGGGATCAGGAACACCATCAGAAGCCAATATCCGCTCTGCACTGCCGCAGAAAGAAGGGTCTGCGGCAGAAAGCCAAGGAACATCCGTATACAGTTGGAAAGCTTTTGAAAAGCCGAACATTCAAACAGCGCATTCTGCATCCAGAAATAGCTGCCCAGCGTCAGGAGAAGAACCGCATCCAACAGCAGGATGCCTGCAAAGCTTACGGAGATCTCTGTCATCTGCGGCAGCACGAACGCCGACCATGCAAGCAATGCCCAAAGTACGGTAAACACGATGCCGGGGACCAGACTGCTGCGGAGGCTTTGCTTCCAGACTCGTTTATAGGTATGCCACCAGTAGCCCGGCTCATCCCGCAGCGCCCGCAGGATGGTATCGTATAGGCAGGTCAGAGCCGGGCCCACCAGCCAGCCGGCGGCCACCGCCGCCAGCAGGCAAAGCGGCAGGCTGCCCAGCCAAAGGGCCAGCCCGATCAGAACTGCCGCCGGGACGCACGCCAGCAATGCCAGCAGGCCGGAGAGAAAAATACCGTCCAGATCGCGGCTCAAAATCTCGACCAACCGGGCAACGCCCTTTTTGCGGGGCGCATCCGGGCTGACCCCCGCGCCTTCCGGCATAAATTCGCGTCCAAACAGCATATCTGTTCACCTCTCTATGGCTCTATTGTAGCATAGAAGCCCCAAAAGCGGTTGCAGAAAAGCGACCGCTTTCTTGGAGAAAACCGGCATTTACACCAGACTCTTGTAGGCTTCCAGATACCGCAGGCCCAGCGTGCGCAGGGCCTCTGTGGTAAAGTGCAGGCCGTCCAGGCGGGCGGTGAGCCCTGCAGCGGAGACCACCCCACAGTTCGGTAACTGCGCGGCCAGCTCCGGCAGGCGGCGGTTGAACTCCCGCAGCAGCTCCACCGGGGTGCCGTGGAAACCGTTTTCCGGGTAGCCCAGCTCTCCCACCACGATGGGCAGATCCCCCAGCTCCGCCCGGAAGGCCCGCATCGTGCGCAAAAACTGCTCCGGGTAGGCTTCCAGCTGCTCCGGGGCGAGACAGTCGCTCTCGCCCTGATGCCAGAGGATAGCGGTCAGCGTGGAGGTGCGCTGTGCCAGCCTTGCCTGAAAGACCGCATGGTCGAACAGAATTTCTCCCGGCTGCCACTGACTGATGCGGGTCCCGCCGTCTGCACAGGGGATCAGGCCGATTTTTGCTCCGGTCTCTTTTTGCAGCTGTGCAGCAAAGCTGGCGGCAAGGTTCGCGCCGCTGCGGGGGACGGCCCCCTCTGCCACCGCCCGGTCTACATTGATCGGCTCGCTCATTTCCTGCCAGCGCCCCATCCGCAGCATAAAGCAGTCCGGGGCGGTGATGGTGTTCTCCGGGGTCAGATCGCCCCGCCCCGCCATGTTAGACTGCCCCACCAGTAAAAACGAGCGGATGTCCTGCGCTGCCTCGTGCAGACCATCGTTGATCCATAATGCCATAACAAAACGCCTCCTGCGTGTTTTTTACCTCAGTATAGCACAAAAGCAGCCGACATTCACGAACGGCTGCTTCTATGCTGTGAAAATGATGAAGAAGGAGAAAGCCAAGCAAAAAGTCTTGGAAGGCATTCCATTCCTGCACAGTTCCGTAGCAATTGGGGCGTGCAGGCTGCACGATGCGGAATTCCTGTGGCTTCAGGATATCACATTTTTGCCCGCCGTGCCTGTACAAATCCGGCATTCTTCTTGAACCAGAGCGACATTCTGCAGACAAATCTTGCAAATTATAATAAAGTATATTATTTTATAGGCAGGAGAAATGGAGAAGGGGAGGATCGGCTTGTATACGCTTTTGATCGTGGACGATGAGGAAATCGAGCGCGAGGGAATGGCGCAGTTCATTCCGTGGGACTCCTATGAAATGAAGGTCGTTTCCACTGCCCGGAACGGTGCGGAGGGGTTGGAGAAAATCGCAAAATACCGGCCGGATCTTGCCATTGTGGACATCAAGATGCCGGTGATGAACGGCATTGAGATGATCCGGCAGGCAAGGGAGCAGTACCCGGATATGACGTTTGTGGTACTTTCCGGTTATGGCGATTATGAATTTACCAGTCAGGCCATGGAACTGGGTGTTCGGCATTACATCCTCAAGCCCTGCGACGAATCCAAAATGATCCCTGTGCTGAACAAGGCGTTCGCAGAACTGGAAGAGACCCGTGAAAGGAATGCGCACTCTGAAAAGATGGAGACCGAGGCTCGGCTGCTGAAGCCCTATGCACGGGAGCAATTGTTCCGGGATCTGCTTTTGGGAAAAGCACAGGCATCTTCGGGGGCAAGGCAGCTTCTGTCCGGACTGGGCGGAGAACAGCGCACCGTTCTGCTTCTGGACTTCCGGCTCAAGTGCGGGTTCGACTCGCTGGAGCGGTATGTGGTGGGCAATATGCTGGGAGAGCTTTTGCCGGACGGCACCCTGCTGATGACCACGGGCATCGACCGGGATGTGCTGGTGCTGACCGATGCAATGGCAGAGCCAAGCGTGGAAACTGCCGTTCAGATCCTCAAAAAAGAATTCAAGCGGTTTGAGACCCTTCCGATGCTTTCGTCTGCCAGCCGGACAGGAACGCTTGCAGAGCTTTCCGTTCTGTTCCAGCAGGTGCAGGAGCTTTTGCAGCTGAATCCGGACGAGAACGAGACCGCCCTGCTGCGCCCCAGCCAGAACGCCGCCCTGCCGGAAACGGTGAACGAAATTTTTGATATCCGCGCTCTGCGGCAGGCGGGCAGCTACGAGGAGCTGCTGCGGGAACTGGCCCTTGCCTTTGCCCGGATGGAAGCAAAAAACTACCGTCCCCGGCAGCGACAGCAGCTGTGCGAGCTGGCATGGAAGCTGCTGTTCGAGGACAAGGCTGCCCCGGAGGATTCGCTCCCGGCATGGGCAGATGCCCTGACCGCTGCATGGAGCCTGCCGCAGCCGGATGCCCGCAGCCGCGAGATCTTTCTTGCCATCTACGAAAACCTCTCCGACCCGGATTTCAGCCTGCAGACCATTGCGCAGCAGCGGCTGTTCATGAGTGAGGATCATCTGCGGCGCATCTTCTCCCAGATGACCGGCGAGCGGTTTTCGGCCTATCTGGAGCGTACCCGCATCACGCAGGCGCAGCGGCTTTTGGAATTCCAGCCGGATATGAAGATCAGCCGCCTTGCCGAGCTGGTTGGCTACCCGCTGGACGGACAGTATTTTTCCAAGGTATTCCGCAAACTTTGCGGCGTAACACCCACGGAATATAGAAGTAAATATTGAACCGCTCAGTCTCGCCTGCGGCTCGCCAGCTCCCCTAACAGGGGAGCCTCTGGCGTATCCATCAAGCTGTATCCGACTGCCAAGGCCTCTCCTATCAGCAGAGGTGGCAGCGCATAAGCGCTGACGGAGAGGTTAAACCCCAAATGTCGGTTTTTTCCAAGAGAAAGACCGGCATTTTCCATTTTGTTTTTGAAAAAAAGCGATACAATAAAGTCAACAAAAGGGTGTGCACAGACCGGGGAGCGACGGCTCTCTTCCAAAAATACACGAAGGATAATGGAGGAAATTTTTATGAAGATCTCTCGTAGAAGCTTTCTGAAGGTTGCCGGTGCTGCCGGCATGGCTGGTGCTCTGGCTGCCTGCGGCGGCTCCGCTAGCTCTACTGCCGCTTCTTCCGCTGCTTCCGGCAGCGCTGCAGCATCCGCCGCGGACGGTGATGTGACCATCCGTATGACCTGGTGGGGCGGTCAGACCCGTCACGACCTGACCCAGAAGGTTCTGGACAAGTACACCGAGCTGAACCCCCACGTCCACTTCGAGACCACCCCCTCCGGCTGGGACGGCTACTTTGAGAAGCTGGCCACCGACACCGCTACCGGCGGCATGGCAGATATCGTCCAGATGGACTATATGTACATCTCCACCTACGCAAAGAACGGCTCTCTGGCAGACCTGTCCTCCTTTGCCTCTGACGGCACGCTGGATATCTCCCATGTGGATGACGCTCTGGCAGATGCCGGCACCATCGACGGTAAGATGGTGGGTATCCCGCTGTCCACCTCGCTGGTGTCCTTCATCTACAATCCCGCTGTGCTGGAAGAAGCCGGTGTGACGCCTCCCGAAAACGGCTGGACCTGGGACGACTTCGTTTCCATCTGCAAGACCGTGAAAGAAAAGACCGGCAAGTACGGTTTCGGCGGCTCTGCCTTTATCGACACCAACCTGCTGAACTACTGGGTGCGTGAGTACGGCGTTTCCCTGTTCGCAGAGGACAACAAGAGCCTTGGCTTTGACGATGTGCAGATCCTGACCGATTACTTCCAGCTGTGGAAGGACCTGATCGACGCCGGTGCAGCCCCCAACCCCGACGAGTACGAGCAGATTGCTACTCTGGGCAACGATGCAAGCCCGGTCATCACCGGTGACGCTGCGTTCCACCAGTCCTGGAACAACTTCGGCACCATCGGCGCAAACGCTGGCAACGACACGCTGGAGCTGCTGGTTCCCCCGGTGAAGAAGGCCGGCGAGAAGGCTCTGTGGTACAAGCCCGGTATGTTCTTCTCCGTTTCTGCCACCTCCAAGGTGCAGGCAGAGGCTGCCGCCTTTATCAGCTGGTTCCTGAACAGCGACGAGGCCAACGACATCATGCTGGGCGAGCGCGGAACTCCTTCCGCAAGCAACGCCCGTGACCACCTGACCGGCGCCGGTGCCCTGACTGAGAAGCAGATCGAGATGTTCGACTTCGTTTCCGATGCAGCCGATTACTGCGGCAGCACCCCCGCTCCGGACCCCTCCGGCATCTCTGAGGTCAACACCCAGTTCAAGGATATCGCTTACAGCGTGTTCTACGGTCAGGCTACCCCTGCCGAAGCTGCACAGACCTTCTTTGACACGGCCAACAGCATCCTCGCTTCCAGCAACTGATCGAGCTATGCGGGAGGGGTCGCTCCTAAAGACCCCTCCCGTTTTTTTGGGAAAGTAACCCTCTCCGTCGGTGCTGACGCACTGCCGCCTCTCCCGAAGGGCGAGGCTTGAGAGGAAATCGGATCGATAAAAAGGAGGTCTCGCTGTGTCCAACGCAAAAGCTGTTGCGCTGAAAAAGCATAATTTCGGCGATGATACCAAGGTCGGCTATCTGCTGCTGGCTCCGTGGCTGTTCGGCTTCATCTTTATGTATGTCATCCCGGCTGCCATGTCCATCTACTATTCCTTCACGGATTACAACCTGCTGTCCGCCCCCAACTGGGTGGGCCTGAAAAACTACATCATCATCTTTACCGCAGATGCGATGTTCCGCAAGGCTCTGGCAGTCACCTTCCTCTACGTCTTTATCATGGTGCCGCTGCGTCTCGCCTTTGCCCTGTTCGTAGCCACCCTGCTGAACAAAAAGCACATGGGCATGGCCTTCTACCGGGTGCTGTACTACATTCCCTCCATCGTGGGCGGCTCCATCGCCGTTTCCGTGGTGTGGAAGCAGGTGTTCGGCAACAAGGGCGTGTTCATGAGCCTGCTTTCTGCACTTGGCATTGAGCAGAAGTACTCCCTGCTGGGCAACCCCAAGACCGCCCTGCTGGTCATCGTGCTGATGGGTGTGTGGCAGTTCGGTTCCTGTATGTTGGTGTTCCTGTCCGGCCTGAAGCAGATCCCTGTTTCTCTGTACGAGTCCGCTTCGCTGGATGGTGCATCCAAATTCCAGCAGTTCTGGAAGATCACCATGCCCATGCTGACCCCCACCATCTTCTTTAACCTGATCCAGCAGATCATCACCGGCTTCCGCGTGTTTACCGAGAGCTACGTTATCACCAACGGCGGTCCCATGAACAGCACCCTGACCTATGTGCTGTATTTGTACCGTTCGGCATTTGCAAACTTCCACATGGGCTACTCCTGCGCACTGGCATGGATTTTGGTCGCCCTTATCGGCATCATGACCCTGATTCTGTTCAAGAGCCAGAAGAGCTGGGTCCACTACGAAGGTTAAGGAGGGTCAAAAATGGTTGGTCAGAAAAGTTCCAAAGTACAATCGGTATTCTTCCATATTTTCTCCTGCCTGCTGGGCTTCATCATGGTGTATCCGCTGCTGTGGCTGCTGATGAGCTCCTTCAAGTCCAACGACACCATGTTCCACAACGCATGGTCGCTCATCCCGGAAAAGTGGGATACCCTCAAGAACTACGCCTCCGGCTGGCAGGGCATTGCGGGCATCCCGTTCTGGCGCTTCACCCTGAACAGCGTCATCGTTACCGTCGTGTCGGTTGCAGGCACCATCTTCTGTTCGATTCTGGCTGCTTATGCCGTTTCCCGCCTGAAATTCCGGGGCGCAAACTTCTGGTTTGGCTGCATCGTCATGACGATGATGATCCCTTCGCAGGTCATGGTGGTGCCCCAGTACATCATCCTGAAAAAGCTGGGCCTTTCCGATACGCTGGTTTCCATGACTCTGCCGTGGGTGTTCGGCTACGGCTTCTTCATCTTCCTGATCGCCCAGTATATGCGCGGTATCCCGCGTGATCTGGACGAGGCCGCCATGCTGGACGGCTGCTCCAAGCCCGGCATCCTGTTCAAGATCATGATCCCCATCGTGAAGCCCGCCATCGTCACAGCAGCCATCTTCGCCTTCTATTGGATCTGGCAGGACTTCTTCCAGCCGCTGATCTTCGTTTCCAGCCCGAAAAACTACACCATCCCGCTGGCACTGAAGCTTTATACCGACCCCAACAGCTACAACAACTACGGCGGTCTGTTCGCCATGTCGGTTCTGTCGCTGCTGCCGGTCATCATCGTGTTCATCGCGTTCCAGAAGTATATCGTTGAGGGCATTGCCACCGACGGTATCAAGGGCTGATCAACATTTATAAGGGGCTGTTGCTGAACTCCCCCAGTCGCCTCCGGCGACAGCCCCCTCTGGGATGGGGCCTTTGGCAAAACGGGAAACGTTTCCTCCATGCCAAAGGCTCCCTCTCCGAGGGAGCTGGCACGGCGAATGCCGTGACTGAGGGAGTTTGTGCACCAGCCTTTTTTTCAAAAGAGAGGTACTCTTATGATTCTCAACTGCAACAGTCCGATCATTTCCTGTGAAGCGACAAAACCGGTTCAGTATGCCGTCTCCGCCCTGTACCGGGATATGAAGGCCGTGTTTGCCGAAATCAACACCCCCGGCGATGCCATCCGCCTTGCCAAAGACAGCGATCTTCTCCCGGAATGCTTCTGCCTGCAGGTTCACGACCATGCACTTTTGCTCACCGCCGCTGACACGCTGGGGTTTGTGTACGGCCTGTTTGAGCTCAGCCGCCGCTTTCTGGGGGTGCAGCCCTTCTGGTTCTGGAATGACCAGAAATTCAGCCTGACCGACAGCGTGACCGTACCGCAGAATTTCACCTATGAAAGCAAGCCAGCCCGGGTACGGTACCGGGGCTGGTTCGTTAACGATGAGACCCTGATCTCCCACTGGAAGGTGGAGCGCCGCAGCGAGATGCCCTTTGTGATGGTGTTTGAAACGTTGCTGCGTCTGGGCGGCAATCTGGTCATCCCCGGCACCGGTGAAAATGGACACCGTTACCACGACCTTGCTGCGGATATGGGACTGATGATCACTCACCACCATGCCGAGCCGCTGGGCGCAAGAATGTTCGTACAGGCATACCCGGAGCTGGAGGCAAAATTCAGTCTGTACCCGGAAAGGTTCCGTGCGCTCTGGCAGGAAGCCATCGACCGGCAGAAAGCCACACCCACCATCTGGAACATCGGCTTCCGGGGGCAGGGGGATAAGCCCTTCTGGGAGGACGACCCTCAGTACGACACCCCGGAAAAGCGGGGTGCACTGATCTCCTCCCTCATCCGGGAGCAGTACGCGCTGGTCAAGCAAAACGACCCGAACGCCGTATGCTGTACCAATCTGTATGGCGAGACCATGGAGCTGTACCAGCAGGGCTGTCTTGACCTGCCGGAGGATGTCATCAAGATCTGGGCAGACAACGGCTACGGCAAGATGGTCAGCCGCCGTCAGGGAAACAGCAATCCCCGTGTGAGGGCCCTGCCGCCGCAGGGGGACACCGGGGCGCACGGGCTGTACTATCACGCTTCGTTTTATGATCTGCAGGCGGCAAGCCATATCACCATGCTGCCCAACAGCACCGAGCTTGTTTGTGAGGAGCTGACCCATGCGCTCCGCTGTGGTGTGGATGACTACTGGCTCATCAACTGCTCCAATGTCAAGCCCCACGCCTATCTGCTGGATTACATCGCCCAGCTCTGGCAGAACGGCGCCGCCGATCCGGAGGGTCACCGCATCGCCTACGCACAAACCTACTACGGCAAGCCCAGCGGGCTAGCGGTGGCAAAATGCCTTGCCGGATATGCCGACCATGCGGTTTTGTATGGGGAGTACCCGGATGATCACGCAGGAGACCAGTTCTATAATCACGTTCCCCGGATGCTCATCTCACAGTTTCTCCGTGACCGTACCCAGCCTGCCGAAGATCTGCAATGGCTGTGCGACCGCCCGACCCTGAGCGGGCAGGCAGTATGGTGCAGAGAGAAATTCCGGGAGGCTTGCCAAAGCTATGCGCCGTATCTCCGTCAGTGTGAAGCCGCTGCCGCTACCATGACCGGTGCAGCGCGGACACTTTTTCAGGATACGCTGCTGCTGCAGGCGCAGCTCTACGCATTCTGGGCAGAGGGCGGCGAAGCGGTGTGTGCGGCCATGGAAGCCGGGTCCGCAGGAGATTGGAAGCATTGCTTCTATCAGGCAGGCCGGGCAAAAAATGCCTACACTGCCGCCAACGCCGCCATGCGGAGCCGGGAACACGGAAAATGGATTGACTTTTACGCCAACGAGTGTCAAACTGATGTTAAACAATCGGCGCTGCTTTGCGGCTACCTGATGAGCTTTGCCCGCACGATGGGCGAAGGCCCGCATTTCTATGCGTGGATGCGGGAGTTTGGCGACAGCGAAGCAGACCGCCGTGTGATGCTGATCCTGAATACCGAGAATCACCCGGATGACGATGCGCTTTGGCGGCTGATGGAACAGCACTGGGGCGAGTAAGAGAACTGCGAGGCGATACGATGGTCCACCGTGCGAAGAAATATCTTCTTGATCTGCCGCTGGCGCAGAAATTTGTAGGCATCTTTGCGGTGCTGACGCTGCTCAGCGGTGCGCTGATGATCGGTGCGCTGCATCTGGGCCTTTCGGTCTTTGAGGAAAAGTTCTATGAGAGATCCCTGCAGGAACTGGATTTCTTCGTGCAGAAGGTGGATGACGATATTCAGGATATCGACACCCTGACCCGCAGCATTGCGGTGGATTCCAATATTCAGGAGCAGCTGAACGCTTTGGCGCAGGCAGACCCGCAGACCGCAAACTACTACTATCTGCTTACCGGCGTGCGCCCGCTGCTGCTGGAAAAAATCTATCAGGATCGCCAGATCAACAGCCTGCAATACACCGACCTGAACGGCCACACCCTGACCATCGGGCAGGACATGCCAGATCCCGGCGCCGGGCGGCAGACCGCGCTGGAAATAGCGCTGAACGCCACCCCCGGCGGCTTTGTGATACAGACCTCCGACAGTGCGGATTTCCCCTACATCCTTTGCGGGCGGCGCATTTTGCGCAGTCAGGACATGAGCCTGAAAAAGCTGGGCACCATCGTGGTGGCGCTGGATGTGGGCAAGCTGCTGGACAACGAGATTCACAGCCTTTCCAGCCAGCCCTCGGAGCTGTATCTCTATAACGGAACGCAGCTGATCTACCACAGCGGCGAAGAGGCGGCGGCCGCCCTGCCGCAGGAGGAAAGTGCCCACGGCTACCAGATCAGCACCATCGGGGGTAAAAAACACTACATCTGCTGGCTGACAAGTTCCGTGACTGGGCTGCGGCTGTGCAGCGTATTCGACTACCACGAAATCTATGGTCAGATCAACACCGCCCGTAATGCCCTGATCTTCGGTGAGTGCGCCATCCTGCTACTGTTTGCGTGGGTGCTGCTGCACATGGCGCGGCTGGTCACAAAACCCATCCATACCCTGAGCGAAGCCATGCAGACCGTGGATCAGCAGGAGGGCAATTTTGCCGCTGCCCGCGCCCTGCTGCCCGCCGACCCGGCAGCGGATGAGATCGGCACCCTGACAAAAGAATTTGATTCCATGTTGGGCAAGATTGACACCCTCATCCACGAAAACTACGAAAAGCAGATCCTCTTGCAGGAGACCCGGTATAAGATGCTGCAAGCCCAGATCAACCCCCACTTTTTGTACAACACCCTGGGCACCCTGAACTGGCTGGTCAAGGCAGGGGATCGGGAGAACGCCTGCAAGATGATCGTCAGTCTGGGCGATATCCTCCGGGCTGCCCTGAGCCCCCGGCAGAACTCTACGGCGGCGGCAGATGTACAGCTTGCCAGCAGCTATATTGCCATCCAGCAGCTCCGTTATAAAAGCCGTGCGGAGTTTACGCTGACTGTCTCCGGGGAACTGGAACAGTGGACGCTGCCGCACTTTACGCTGCAGCCCTTGATCGAAAATGCAATCCATTACGGTGTGGAGGATAGTGACACGGTCTGCAAGATCCACATAGCTGCACAGGCTGCGGACGATGTCCTGACATTGATCGTCCACAATACCGGAACGCCCGTTGAGCCGAAACGACTGGATGAGATCCGGGCATTCACGATCAAACCCCAGGGGCATGGCATCGGCCTGAAAAATATTTATGAGCGTCTTTCCATGCTGTATCAGGATTTTGGCTTTGATTTTGACAGCGACGCCACCGGCACTACCGTGCGCATCCTGCTGCGACAGAGCGATCTGAAAGTGCAAAATTTACCTTCGGACGCATAAAATATCTGTATTTTTCAAAAAAGAGAACGGAAACTTCCGTTCTCTTTTTTGTGTTATGTGGTATCCTATACACAGAAAAATGAACGGAGGATACTGCTATGACGAATCAGATTACATTGGACGTTGCCAGAATTGCCATGTGTGCAGTGGAGACCGTGCTGCGGAAAACTTCGCCCTTGCGCCAAACAACCTCACAGATGCTCCATCATGGGCTGTCGACTTCATGAAGAACGTTCCAACCACATGGGATGAGGTCAAGTTTGTCGATGGCTATCCAGGCAAGTACGTCATCATCGCCCGCCGCAGCGGCAACACATGGTATGTGGCAGGCGTAAACGCAGAAAAGACCGCTCTCACAAAGAAAATCGCCCTTCCTATGCTCAATGCAGGAGCCACAGCGAAGATGTATAGCGATGACGCTCAGCTCAATGGCAGCGTGAAGGAAGTGAAGATAAACAAGAAGAAGCAAATGACTGTCACCATCCCTTGCAATGGCGGACTTGTCATCATGCAGTAAGCAGCATCGCAAAAACGCAGCATACGGGACATAATGCAGTAAATCAATCAAAAAGCATAGCCTTTCACACACATTTTATCATTAAAGACGATTGAATGTCAAAAAAAAAGCGTATCTTTGCACCCGTTTTGATGAAGCCGCTGTCTGCAGGGAGAAGAGTTCCCAGAGTATGCTTCATTGTAATTCTTTAATTAACAAACAAATCAAACCATCATGGCAGTAGATTTAATTAAAGTGGCTCGCGAGTCAATGCAGACATCAGAGCCAAAGCAGTTCCCTGCATTCAAGGCAGGTGACACTGTAACAGTAGCTTACAAGATCATCGAGGGCACAAAGGAGCGTATCCAGCTTTACCGCGGCGTAGTCATCAAGATTGCAGGCGAGCAGAGCAGAAAGCGTTTCACTGTACGCAAGATGTCAGGTACTGTAGGTGTAGAGCGTATCTTCCCTATCGACTCACCAAACATCGATTCTATCGAGGTGAACAAGGTTGGTAAGGTACGTCGCGCAAAGCTTTACTACCTCCGCAAGCTCACAGGCAAGAAGGCTCGTATCAAAGAAAAGCGCACCGCTGTTAACGCATAATTCATTGCGAACAGTGCACCGCACTTTAGGGTATCTTCACACAAGATTCCGAAATAAAAAGAGGTTTCCCCAAGCACAAGTTTCGGGAAATCTCTTTTTACGTTTTTAGACGCTTTCATCTTGATTCGATTTTTTAGAACAACTCTTTTTAAAGTAAACAATTATGTCAAACGGCTATCCTGAAAATAAAGGTCACAAGGGCATTGTTTACCCCTCACCTATCTTTGGTCCCATTCACAGTCGCCGCTTGGGCGTTTCGTTAGGCATTAACTTGATGCCTGCCGATGGCAAGGTGTGTACCTTTGACTGTGTGTATTGCGAATGCGGCTTTAATCGCGACCATCGCCCCACTAAACAAACGATGCCTCCAAGGCAGGATGTTGCAGAAAAACTGC
>OQWI01000291.1_pt1 | contig 23503 bp, 23 predicted proteins | sample 1691551 | NCBI WGS metagenome assembly OQWI01 (sample SAMN03418259, study PRJEB22391) | human gut metagenome | biome: human-gut; feature: organic feature; material: feces | host: Homo sapiens | place: Tanzania | collected 2013-01
CTGGCGGTCTATCTCTTGTTTTCGGTTGCTTGCTTCCTTACCGTACATGAGCATTGGAGCCCGGGTTATCCGAGCCGTAGCCCTCCAGCAGATTAACCACGCCCCACACGCCAAGGCCAGCACCGAGAGCAATAACGAGGGTCTGTAAAGTGTCGATTGCAGATGAGAAAAATGCCATATAAGCCTCCATTTCTCCGGGATTTTCCCGGTAACAAAAAAGCCGCCCATACAGGCGGCAGATTACAAACTTCGGGACACTTTGTCTCGAAGCGTTTATGCAAAGGCGTCTGGATCGTCGATGTCATCATAGTTGAGGATGTCCTCGTCCTCTTCCGTGAGTGCATCGTCCGGCACAGTCACCTCATACATCGTACACGCCTCGTTCAGCCGGGGCCGCCTGCGGCGGTTAATGAGCCTGTCGAGGTCAAAAGCGTTTTTCTGTTTATCGGCCTCCGCCGTATAACGGTAGTTCGGATGCCGTTTCAGATCATACTTGGGAGAGAAAAACGGGGGCAGACCCCGAAGCTGCAAAATACATTTGTCTCCCGGCATGGTTGCAAGTTCGGCTGGGGTCATCAGTTCCCGGCCCAGCCGCTGGGTATTTTGACTGTAGCTTTCCGACTGGCCACGGGAGCGGCTGTCGGTCTGCATACTGATTGTGGCTTTTCCCAGCCAGTTCTCGGATATTTCCTTGATGGTGCTGGCTTCGCGGCCACCGAGGAACACCACGCTATCCATGTTGCCGAGGATTGTCTCGGCGTGCTTATCGTAAATGGCCTTGCATTGTGCCAACTGCTGATACAACAAGCACAAACTCACCTCACGGGAGCGGATGACCGCGACCAGCTTTTCGAGCTGGGGCACCTGTCCCGTGTTGGCTGCCTCGTCCCACAGCACCCGTACATGGTGCGGCAGGCGGCCACCGTGAACATTGTCCGCCCGTTCACACAGGAGGTTGAACATCTGCGAAAATGCAAGTGCCACTAAAAAGTTGTAGGTCTGCGTGGTATCGGAAATGATGAAGAATACCGCCGTTTTCCGATCTCCGATGCGGTCAAGCTCCAATTCGTCATAGGCCATGACTTCACGAAGCTGCGGGATGTCAAAGGGAGCCAGTCGCGCACCGCAGGAAATCAAAATGCTTTTTGCCGTCTTGCCGCTGGCCAATTTGTACTTTTTATACTGTTTGACCGCGAAGCAATCCGGCTTACGCTTTTCGAGCCCGGCAAACATATAGTCCACCGCGTTCATAAAATCCTCGTCATCCTCCTTGACCTCCATGCCGGAAATCATATCCACAAGGGTATTCATGTTCCGATCCTCGGCAGGCCCCTCGAAAATGATGTAGGCAATCAGGGCGCAGTACAAAAGCGTTTCCGATTTTGTCCAGAATGGATCGCCTTCCTTGCCTTCGCCCTTGGTGTTGGAAATCAGAGCATCCACGAATTTCAGAATATCGGCCTCGTTGCGGATATACGCCAGCGGGTTATAGTGCATGGATTTTGAAAAATCTATGCTGTTGAATACCTTGATTTTGTACCCGCGTTTTTGCAGGAAAACCCCGACCTGTCCCAGCACACCACCTTTCGGATCGACCACCACATAAGAGGAATGAGCCTGTAAAAGCTGGGGCGTAAGCCAGAAGCGGGTTTTGCCGGAGCCGGACGAGCCGATAATGCAGCAATTCAGGTTTCGGGCATTTGCGGGGATTTTCGGACGGGTGTTCATCGTGAGAAACTCTGTCCCGGTCAAAATCACGTTGTTTTCAAACTTCGGATCAACAAACGGTTTGATGTCTTTTTCCGTTCCCCACCGGGCGCTGCCGTATTCTGCATCCCGCCGAAACTTCTTAGCGTTCTTGCTTTTGAAATAGATCAGCAGCCGGAAACCAACTGCGCCTACAATACCGACAAGCCAATCCAGCGGAGCAAGACCGGGTGCAAAGTCAGCAAAGGCCGGGCCAATCGTCTGGCCCAGCCCGATGAGCTTATGTGCAAAATCGTTACCCTCCGCCAGCCGGTAGGCCGTTCCCAGCTTGAGGAACGCCCACAGGATGAACAGATAGGGAATGTTTGGAATGAGATATTTTCTGATCTTATCTGTCCTCATGGGCAACTTCCTTTGCACGTTCTTTTTGTTTCGGCTTTTCTTTGGAAAGCTGATCTGCCGCCTGTTTCAGTTGTTCCCGGATGGGAACACGGTTCGATTTTGCTTTGCTTAACACCTTCCGGGAGTACTCGGAAAAGCAGGCGGTCATCGCGTCTGCCTGTCCAGCCTTGAAAAACAGCAGGTATTTGTCCGGCCCGGTTTTATAGAACGCATAGTCTACATTCCATTTCCGGGCCACGCGGTCAAAGGACTTGGCATCCCCGGATAGCTCAATGCTGTTGGTGGCTGTACCGTGGGCCATGAGCTTTCGCACACTTTGTTTTCCATGCGGTACTTGCCGCCCACGGTATGCCTTGCGGATCTTCCGGCCCACCATGCCCAGCACATACGCCAGTCCCCGCGCCGTCAGCTTGGTTGTTTTTACGGATATGGCTATCGTGCGCCGGGAAATATCTTCATCAATCAGTTACACCGCCTCCTTCCTTGGGACAATTTGTCTCGAAGTGCCATCACCGATCCCCACGGTCTTTTTTCTGCATTTGACGGTAGCCCTCCAAAGAAGAACCGTCTATGATTTCCTGATAAGCGGCCATTTGCTCACGGATAGAGAGCTTCGGGAAAGAGAACACCTTATGCTCCTTGGGAATATCCTGCAAGCCGTGATACACTTCCACGAAATGATCGCTTTCTTTGACAACATAGCCGCCCGGGGCAAAATGGCCGTTTTCGTGGATGCAGGCATCCCGGCCATACGCCTCATAATCGAAATACGGTTTTACCTGATCCGGCACATCCAACATTTCCAGATCGTCCACATAAATACGCCCCAGCGTTTCCTCATCGGATACGCCGGGGTAAAAGCCGTAACAGTCCAGATTTTGTGTCAGATTGATGATGTCCCGCACCGAAGAACAGTGATCGCCACTGTCGAGGACGGCCTCCAGTGTTTCCAGCTCCGATGAGGTAAGATCGGAAAGCAGGCAGGCCAGATGATTAAGCTCGTCCAGATTTTCATACTCGCTCAAATGGTCATAGAGCCCCAGCACATCCCCATCGAAAGAGGTAATAAAAATTTCCTGATAGCGGACGCCATCCACGCCGATCCGTTTCAAGAGAGCCTCCACCTCCTGGGCGGTTGTGGGAAATTTCAGTGTTTCACCCACAAGCTGGCCCTCGCTGTACTTTCCGGCGTTGGTAACGTAGGCTTCAAACAGGGTTGCCATTAGCGGCGGCCCTGTCCCTTGACGGTCAGGATGCCCTCAAGGGTTGTTGCCGTAATTCCCAGCCGCTGGGCCACGGCAATATCATTTTTCATGGCTTCGGTCATACTGTGCCCGCAAACAACCAGCACATGAGAACGGCGGAGCAGGTCACGGCTCATGTCGATGCCGCTTTTATGCTCCTCGGGAACAGCATCATTGAGAAACAGGGGCAAGTAGAGGGGCGGGCAAATAGGAGAAAAGCCTGCCTCATACACGGTGCGGCAATACTGCGCCGCCAGTTCTGCGTTTTCACTATCGCCGCCGAGCCATGCAGCGGTGATATAAGCAAGGGGTCGTTTCATCGTTCATACCTCCGATATTTTAATAAGAAAGTTCAACCCAAACCCCACGCCCTTTCCCATTCTTGGGAAAGGGGGCGGCTCTGGAGGATATACCCCCGCCGCTTGCCGGAGAAAAAGCATAGCCGGGACAGGCGGTCAAGGGCTGGCCGCCGAAAACGGCGGTGCGATGCACCCTTGACAGCCCGCTCCCGGCCATGCTGGAATACGGGCGGCGACGGGGGATATAACCCAAAGAGCCTGTCCTATCGGGGCAGCAAAAAGCCTCTGGTCATGGTGGCCAGAGGTCGTTACTTTTCCATATCCATTTTCTTGTCGGGCTTGGCAAGCTCGGGCGGCTGCCGCTCTTTCCAGTCCTCCAGCAGCGTCATGATCTGGTCTTTCATCTGCCGGGGCGTGGCCTCCTTACCAAAAAACTTTTCCAGTTCAGCGCCAGTAATAATCACGTCACGATCCTCCTTTTTCTTTTCTTCACACAAAATACCGTCGATCACGTCCGGGGAGAGCTTGTTTTCCTTGTCCAGTTCACGGAGCCGCTTTGCCTGACCCTTGGAGGGCGAAGCCTGCTGGCCCTCAATGGACACGGCAATATACTTCTGGTGCTTGGGGCGCACACGGGAAATTTCCACAGCCGGGGTAAAGGACAGCTTTCCGTCATCCATCGTCTGCTTCAATTCCGGCACAAGATCATTAAGCCAGATATACCGCTGCACGGTTTTCACGCTCATGCCGTTGCGCTGGCCCACGCTTTCAAGTGAGAGTTTTCCGGCCTCGGCGCTGTCACCACGCGCTCCCTGATGCTTGATGGCCTCATACTGCATTTTCAGGGACATAGCCTTTTCGCTGGGCAAAATCGTTTCACGCTGACGGAGGTTGTCGTCCGTCATAGCGAGAATGGCCTCGTCATCCGTCATATTGCGGACGATACAGGGCATATTGCGATACCCGGCAAGCTGGCTGGCCATCTGACGGCGGTGGCCCGCGATGATCTCATAGCCGCCGCCCTCACGGGGACGCACAAGCGCGGGCTGGTTGACGCCGCCGTTGCGGACGCTCTCCACCAGAGATTTCATTTCCGCATCGTCACGGACACCGAAAGGATGATCCTTGAACGGGTGCAGGTCGGAAAGGTCAAGATAGACGATTTCCTCTTTTTCGGCGCGGGTAGCGTCGCGGGGTGTAGGCGGCACTTCCGGGGCCGGGGGTGCTGCCTTTTCCTCGGGGGCTGCGTGGGTTTTGCCAGCCTTGGGCGGCTTGGCCTGCTCCGGGGACGCTTTTTCCGTCTTGGGCGGACGGCCTCGGCGGGGCTTTTCCGCTTTTACCTCTTTCTTGGCCCCCGGCTCGGTGGGCGTGGCTTTTTCGGCTTTTGCAGGGCGGCCCCGTTTGGGCTTGGGCTTCTCCGGCTCCGGCATGGGCTTTTCCCATTCCCGCTTGCTGTACTCGGTGACGGAAACGGACGGGGCCTCCGTCTCCTTGGGGATGTCCGTCGGAGCATCCTTTTCCGGCGTGGAACGCACAGCGGAAAGGTCGATCACCTTTGCGGACGGAGCAGGGCCGCCGCCCACATCAGGGATTTCGGCCTGCTCCATTTTTGGGGCCTTTCCCGGCATTTCAGGCGGGGTCTGTTCCTCCGTGGTAGGGGGATGCTTGTTTTCTTCTGCCATGACACGAATAACCTCCTTGACAAGAATTTAGGCCATGCCGCACGGCTGGCCCATATCGGCACACAGAGAAAATGCTGTCTGCATACAAAAACACCGCCTATGTCCTGTTAGGCGGTGCATTGTGTAAGGCTTGGCAGCTCATTTTCAGTTGTTTTTCTCTGTGTGCCCTTGTCAAGCGATGTTTGCCAGGAAAGATAATATTGAGAAAGCTATAGGAACACAATTGATTTGGAGCCGCATGGACGACAATAAGGCAAGCAAGATACATACTTTTTTGCCCGGTGTTGATATTTCTAAAGATATTGATTGGCCTCGTATGGCAAAATTCCATGTAGATGCCAGCAAAAAATTATATCTTGCCTTTAAAGAGCATTTAGAGCAGTATTTTCACATTTCACTCTAATGTGAAAGAATACGAATCTATAGTGCGGCGCCCATTACAGTAGGATGCATTGAAGCGTTATAAAATCAGGAGGAATCAATATGGCACGAGCCGCCAATAAACCGAAAAAAGAGATTTCTATGGAAGAAGCTCTATGGAAGTCCGCAGATAAACTTCGTGGTTCAGTTGAGCCGGCAGAATACAAACACGTCGTTCTCAGTCTCTTCTTCTTGAAGTTTGCCAGTGATAAGTTTGAGACGCAAAGAAAAGCCATTGCTGAAAAATACGGCGAAAAGTTTGTTGACAATGTTGCCTTCTATACGAAGGACAACGTGTTCTTCCTGCCTGAGATCAGCCGTTGGTCTTTCATCATGGAGAATGCGAAACAGGATGACATTGCGCTGAAAATCGACACCGCCCTCTATACGATTGAGAAAGCGAATCCCGCGCTGAAAGGCGCACTGCCGGACAACTACTACTCACGTCTTCACATCGACACAGCAAAGCTGGCATCACTGCTGGACGAGATTGATAAGATCAACACGGGCGATAAAGAGAATGACATTATCGGGCGGGTCTACGAATACTTCCTGAGCAAGTTTGCACTTGCGGAAGGCAAAGGCAAGGGCGAGTTCTATACGCCGAAGTGCATTGTCAATTTGATTGCAGAAATGATTGAACCGTATGATGGCATTCTCTACGACCCTTGCTGCGGTTCTGGCGGAATGTTCGTGCAGTCAATGAAGTTCGTGGAGGCACATCACGGCAACAAGAAGAAGGTCTCTATCTACGGTCAGGAATATACAAACACGACGTACAAGCTGTGCAAAATGAATCTGGCTATTCGCGGCATCTCTGCAAACCTCGGAGAAATGGCAGCGAACACATTCACCAATGACCAGCACAAGGACCTCAAGGCAGATTACATTATGGCAAACCCGCCATTTAATCAGAAAGAATGGCGTGGTGATAATGAGCTGATTGATGATCCGCGCTGGGACGGCTATGAAGTTCCGCCCACGAGTAACGCAAACTATGGCTGGATTCTGAACATTGTTTCAAAGCTCTCTCAGAACGGTGTTGCCGGTTTCCTGCTTGCAAACGGCGCACTATCTGACGATGGTACAGAGTTAAAAATCCGTCGTCAGCTCATCGAGAACAATCTCGTCGAAGCAATCATCATCCTTCCCCGAAACCTCTTCTACACCACGGACATCAGCGTTACGCTTTGGATTCTGAACAAGAATAAAAAGGCTCGTGTGGTTGAAGAAAACGGTGAAGTAAAACGCTTCCGTAACCGTGAGCGCGAGATCCTTTTCATGGACTTGCGGCAAATGGGAAGCCCTTATGAAAAGAAGTATATTGAACTGACAGAAGAAGACCGTGCAAAAGTCACGGGCGTCTATCACGCATGGCAGCAGGAAGGCTATGAAGAAACTTATCAGAATGTGCCTGAATTTTGTTACAGCGCATCCTTCGATGAGGTTGCTGAAAAGGGCTTTACCCTTGTTCCGAGCCGTTACATTGAGTTTGTAAACCGTGATGAGAACATCGACTTTGATACGAAAATGAAGACGCTGCAAAGTGAGCTTCGCAATCTGCTTGTTGCAGAAGAAAAGTCGAAGGCAGACCTGTTGACCGTGTTTAAGGAGTTGGGCTATGAAATCGAATTATAAGGCAATCGGTGAACTTGTCGAACGAGTGGACGAGCGAAACCGAGACGCTTCAATAACCACACTGATTGGCGTGAGCATTGACAAGAAATTCATTCCCTCCGTGGCAAATGTTATTGGAACAGATTTAACGAACTACAAGGTCATCCGCAAGTTCGATTTTGCTGTTAGCTTAATGCAGGTAAGCAGAGATGAAAAAATCCCGGTTGCCTGCCAGAAGGAATACGAAGCCGCCATCATGTCCCCCGCATATCCAATTTTCAGAGTAAAAGATACGGAGATTATCTTGCCCGAATATATGGAAATGTGGTTCATGCGAAGCGAGTTTGACCGCGAGGCATCTTTTGTTGCAGTTGGCGGCGTTCGTGGAAGTATGCCTTGGGAAGAATTTGCAAAATTGAAACTTCCCGTTCCCACGATTGAAGAACAGCGAAGGATTGTAGATAGGTACAATGCGATTACCGACCGCATAGCCTTGAAAAAGCAGATAAATGATAATTTAGCGGCTTGATAACTGAGCCAAAGCTGTGGCTTGCACTTCTTCAAGTAGAGCAATTTCCTTTGTGTTTAAGGTCATTTGCTCAACTATTGCAGCAAGATTCAAGTTTTCAATAAACTCAGACGGAGGAATAACAATTTTTATGTTGTCAATGAAGTTCTTACTGAGGTTATCTTGAGCTCCACCATTTGAAAGTCTGCTTATTGCCGCTTGACTCTGAATTAGTGAGAAGTACAAGTATGCTGCATCAGCTTTTGAATTGCAAATCATACCACAAATAGCTTGGTTGGTCGTTGCTTCAATAGCGAGATAACCAACTTCGCCAGCGGTAACGCCATACATTGCCATTAAAACTGTGTCCTTTGGAAGCAGCTTTGTGGAACTCTCACTCAACCCTAATGAAGTGATGTATTCTTCCGTTTGAAGCGTAATATTATTATGGACTTCGCCTGATTTTACCCAAGAAATCGTTCCGTTCTCCCAATATTCGTTGTTGGTGCGAGATGGAGTAGAGCCGGATTTTGTTTCTCTACAAAATTCAGATATGGTTTGAATTTCAAAATCATCAGACAAAGTCAATCTATCCATTTCTGCTTCGGTCAGATTTATCAATGCACCTCTGCCGACATTCTTTTGGATAGAAGCTGTGCCAACCGCCACTAAATTATCATTTATCGTCCATTACTCTCACCAGTGGCGAGAGTTTTACCCTAAGAACTGCCACTGAAAAGTCGTTCTCTGAGAATATTCAAAGGAGACACGACAATGAAAGAACAACTGATTCAAGAAGTGCAGCGTCAGATGCTTCCGTTTCTGAACAACGCACAGTTAAAACAGCTTCAAATCGTCCTTGAAGGGGTGCTGAGTGGCGTAGAGCTAAGTCACAGCGCGGGCATGGTAGAAAGCGCAAAGGTCGATACGGTTGCCTGTTTCATCAACGCAAAACGTATTGAAGGCTGCTCAGAAAAAACCTTGAGCTATTACCGTCAGACCATTGTGTCAATGCTATCCGGCATTGAAAAAGAGCCACAAGAAATCGTAACTGAGGACTTGCGAAAGTACCTGACAGAGTATCAGACAAGACGGAAATCAAGCAAGGTCACGATAGATAATATCCGTCGCATCCTATCCAGCTACTTTTCGTGGCTTGAAGATGAGGACTACATCGTGAAAAGCCCGGTGCGCCGGATTCACAAAGTAAAAACGGCAAAGGTGATCAAGGAAACCTACACCGATGAGGCATTGGAAATCATGCGGGACAACTGCTGCAATGTCCGCGATCTTGCGATGATAGACCTTCTTGCGTCCTCTGGAATGCGTGTTGGTGAGATGGTTGCCCTTAACCGCGATGACATCAACTTCAATGAACGGGAATGCGTTGTTTTCGGAAAAGGGAGCAAAGAACGGATCGTCTATTTCGATGCAAGGACGAAAATCCATCTGCAAAACTATCTGGAAAGCCGTACAGATACCTGTTCAGCGTTGTTTGTTTCGCTGACCGCGCCGCATGACCGTTTGCAGATTGGCGGCGTAGAAAGACGGCTTCGAGAACTGGGAAAAAGGCTGAACCTGCCTCGTGTCCACCCACATAAGTTCCGAAGAACATTGGCAACATCAGCCATAGATAAAGGAATGCCCATAGAGCAAGTCCAGCAGCTCTTAGGGCATCAGAAAATCGACACGACTATGCACTATGCTATGGTCAAACAGCAAAACGTCAAGCTGGCACACAGAAAATACATAGGGTGAGGTGTCACGATGAAAGAAGGATATAGGCTACTTGGAGATTTTATTCAACCGGTAGACGAACGAAATAGGGATTTGAAAGTTGACTATTTGCTTGGCGTCAGCATCAGCAAGCAGTTTATTCCCTCCATTGCGAATATTGTTGGAACGGACTTATCGAGCTATAAGATTGTTCGTACTGGGCAATTTGCGTATGGTCCTGTTACATCTCGGAATGGCGAGAAGATTTCGATTGCTCTTCTACAAGATAAGGATTGCATCATTTCGAGTTCATATACCGTTTTTGAGGTTGTGAATAAGAATGAGCTTGATCCAGAATACCTTATGCTTTGGTTTAGCAGACCAGAGTTTGATCGCTACGCAAGATATATGTCTCACGGAAGCGTTAGAGAGATTTTCGGCTGGGATGAACTCTGTAAAGTGGAACTGCCCGTCCCCCCTGTTGACGAACAACGCAGCATTGTGAAGGCATATCAGACTATCACAGAACGTATCGAACTAAAGCGGCGGATAAATGATAATTTAGCGGCTCAAATGCGAGCATATTTCAAGGAATATACAGCAAATAACGCTTCAATAACAGGCAAACTCAAAGATTACTCAGTTATGCAGTACGGTTACACTGAAACAGCTACCACCGAACCAGTTGGACCGAAGTTCTTACGTATAACAGACATCGCTCAGAATTATATTGATTGGAATGGTGTACCATATTGTCCAATCAGCGAGGGAAATCATGAAAAATATGTTCTCTCGGAAGGCGATGTCGTTGTAGCTCGGACAGGAGCAACCGTGGGGTATGCTAAAATGGTCGGCAGAAATATTCCCGATTCTGTATTTGCATCGTTCCTTGTTAGAATAAGACCCATTGATGGCGAATACAGATACTACTTTGGACTTGCAATTACATCTGCCGAGTTCCTTGATTTTGTTCAGACGAACGCTGGGGGTTCAGCTCAACCGCAAGCAAATCCTCCGCTTTTAGGGGAATTTGAGCTTTCTATTCCTAATAAGCAAAGTCTGCCAGAGTTCAACACAAAGATTTCCTCGTTTCTCGGAGTTATCGAGTCTAATGAAACGGAAATATCAAAGCTCCACGAGGTCAAAGATACTATGGTGAAGATGTTATCAAGCCGCTAAATTATCATTTTCCTACGAAGGGAGGGATGAAAATGGACAAGGATACGCTGATCAAAATTGCCGAAGAGCTTCATCAAGGAGCTTTTGACGCAAATACCTATTACCTCATCTTGCAGCAGTATCGCAAGAACCAGCGTGAATACGGGGAAGAAATGAAGCTGTCACCAGCGTTCTATCAAACGATCCACGGAGCTTTGATGAAAGCCTGTTTTATGGAGATCGCCAAACTGTATGATAGCTCAAATGGCGTCGTGTCCATTGGAACCCTCCTTTCAAAATGCGCGGAAAACCAAGACCTATTTCCTGAGTACAGAGAAACAATGACCGTAGAACACGATGGGACAGCATTTTCCTATCAAGTCCCGTACCAGCATCAGCTCAAACCACAGGAAGAGCGGTTTTTCAAGGCGCAGGTTGAGTCGGACAGGAAACTCTTTACGATATTTAACATTCCGGATGCAGAGAATGCTCCGGTTCGGGTGAATTTGACTTTTCCTGAGTTTTTAGCCCTGTACCAAAAACGGTTCTATGCGCTGAGTAAAAAAAGAGATAACATCCGAATGCAGAGGAACAAACTCTATGCCCACAACGATGAGCAGCGCATCGTGAACAGTGAGAAACTTCCGGACCGTTACCCTATTTCCTATCCGGACGTTCAGGAAATGATAGACTTTGCGCTTGATTGTACGGGCTTGATTCTTGGTATTCTCACTGATGTAAACCACGCAACTCAATACTCAAATATAGATGACTGGGAAGGTACACTCATGCTGGCACGTCTGGGTTTGAAGTATCAGGAGTACGACTTCCAGCAAAGTGAAAAAGCCTTTGAAGCAGAAATGCAGAGGCAGTTAGGGGGAAATGATAATGGCGAACTTCAATGAGCATTCTCTTGAAATGTCCATCATGGATTTGTTTCAAGATGAAGGGTATATCTATTTGAATGGTGAGCAGATCCACCGTGAACGCTCTGAGGTTCTGCTTATCGACGATCTGCGGAAATACCTCCTGAACAGGTATGCCTCAGAGGGACTTACCCCAAGCGAAGTTGATAGCATCATCCTTCGCCTGAGGTCTATTTCCGGTACGATCTACGAAGCAAACAAAGCAGTCTGCAAAATGATTTGTGACGGCTTCATCTTCAACCGTGAGGATCACACAAAGAAAGACCTTTACATTGAGCTGATTGACTTTGATGAGCCAGAAAAAAACGTGTTCAAGATCGTTAACCAATTTGAAATTGAAGGCATCAACAACCAGCTACGCATACCGGACGGGATTGTATTCATCAACGGCATTCCAGTGGTTGTGCTTGAGTTCAAGAGCGCAGTCAAAGAAAACACAACGATCATGGACGCCTATACTCAGCTTACCGTGCGTTATCGCCGTGATATTCCTGAACTCTTCAAGTATAACGCCTTCATCGTCATAAGCGATGGTGCAAATAATAAATACGGTTCCTTCTTCTCCCCGTATGACTTCTTCTATGCGTGGAGAAAGATTGAAGCTGACGATAAGGAATTGGACGGCATCAATTCCCTTGTAACTATGGTAAGCGGACTGTTCCGCAAAGAACGGCTTTTGGCAGTCATCAAGGATTTTGTCTATTTCCCTGATAGCTCGGACAAAGACCTCAAAATCGTCTGCCGCTATCCTCAGTATTTTGCTGCGGTCAAGCTGTTTGAGAATATCAAGGCACATCTCAGACCGGAGGGGGACGGCAAGGGCGGCACATACTTCGGCGCGACAGGCTGCGGAAAAAGCTATACTATGCTCTTCCTCACAAGAATGCTTATGAAGAGTACCTTCTTCCATAGCCCTACAATCCTGATTATTACCGACCGAACGGATTTGGATGACCAGCTCTCAAAGCAGTTTGTAGCATCCAAGAAGTACATTGGTGACGAAACCGTTGTGAGCATTGATTCCCGCGAAAAGCTGCGTCAGGAACTTCAAGGCAGGACAAGCGGTGGGGTGTACATGACCACCATCCAAAAGTTCACCGAGGACTTGGAGCTTCTGACGGATAGAGCGAATGTGATCTGCATATCCGATGAAGCACACCGTAGTCAGATAAACCTCGATCAGAAAGTCAAGGTCACTGCCGAAGGTGTAGAGCGAAGCTATGGATTCGCAAAGTACCTACACGATTCTCTCCCCAATGCTACCTATGTCGGTTTCACCGGCACGCCCGTAGATGGCACGATTGAAGTCTTCGGTCCGGTTGTCGATGCCTACACAATGACAGAGGCGGTCAAAGACGGTATCACAGTCAACCTTGTCTACGACGGACGCGCTGCACGGGTCACTCTTGATCAGGCAAAGGTTCGGGAAATTGAAGATTATTATGACCGCTGTGCTGTTGAAGGTGCAAATGAGCATCAGATTGAGGAAAGCCAGAAGGCGGTTGCTCATATTGATGCGATCATCGGTGATCCCGACCGACTTCACGCAGTTGCGGAGGACTTCATTAACCACTATGAGACCCGCGTTGCCGAAGGAGCTACCGTTGCAGGAAAAGCAATGTTTGTCTGCTCTAATCGCAAGATTGCATACGCTTTTTATCAGATTATAGTTGGAATGAGACCGGAATGGGCAGAGAAAAAGGTTTGCCCTGACGGGGTTCAACTGACGGAAAAAGAGAAAAAGGAACTCAAACCCATCGAGAAGATCAAGCTCATCATGACGCGAAATAAAGATGATGAGCCTGAGCTTTATGAAATGCTGGGAACGAAAGATGATCGCAAGGAGTTTGACCGTCAGTTTAAGAACGTTAAATCAAACTTCAAAATTGCCATCGTTGTTGATATGTGGCTTACCGGCTTCGACGTACCGGCACTCGACACAATCTACATCGACAAGCCCATCCAGCAGCACAGCCTTATCCAGACGATTTCCCGCGTCAACCGCGTCTATACCGGCAAGGACAAGGGCTTGATCGTGGACTACATCGGCATTAAGAAAAACATGAATCTCGCCCTCAAGAAATACACCAACTTTGAGAGCGATGAGTTTGAAGGCGTCGAGCAGTCTATCACGATTGTTAAAGACCAGCTCGATGTCTTGGCTCAGATGTTCCACAACTTCAATAGCACGGATTACTTCAACGGCTCACCGAAAGAGCAGCTTGCTTGCCTCAATCGGGCTGTTGAGTATGTACAGCTCACGGAAGATTTGGAAACTCGCTTTATGGCGGCAGTCAAACGCATGAAACAAGCGTTCAACCTATGCAGTTCAAGTGAGGCTATCTCTGATAAAGAAAAGGACTATCTGCACTTCTACTGTGCTGTGCGCTCTATTCTTTTCAAACTCACAAAGGGTGATGCCCCTGACATTTCACAAATGAATGCCCGTGTCCGTGAACTTCTTGAAGGTGCAATTCAATCTGATGGTATAGAGGAACTGTTTGAGACGGGAAAGCACATCACTGTTGATATTTTCAGTGACGAGTATCTGGATAAGATCAATGCAATCCAACTTCCAAACACAAAGATAAAGGTGTTGCAGAGGCTTCTTTCTCAAGCGATTGATGAGTATAAAAAAGTCAACCGCATTATGGGCATGGAGTTCTCAGACCGCCTCAAGCGGGTTGTTGATGAGTACAACAATCGCCGTCGTGATGAGGCTTTTGCTAATGAAGTTCTTGACGATGTGGCGGAGCAGCTTGCGAAGCTCCTTGAAGAACTCAAAAAGGAAAAAGACTCCTTCAAGGGCATGGGAATTGACTACGAGGAAAAAGCCTTTTATGACATTCTCAAGGCGGTTGCCAAGAAGTATGAGTTCGAGTACCCGGACGATAAGATGATTGAATTGTCAAAGCGGATTAAGATTATTGTCGATGACAAAGCTAAATACACCGACTGGTCTACCCGTGATGACATTAAGGCAAATCTGCAAGTTGACCTCATTTTGCTGTTGGACGAGTTTGATTATCCGCCTGTTACTATTGATGATGTTTATAAGGAGGTTCTGGAGCAAGCTGAGAACTTCAAAAAGTATGCGGGTTAAAACTGATTTCTAAAGTGTGAAAGCCGCCCTGACTTTTAGGTCAGGACGGCTTTCATAGCGGATTCATTTGATAGACACGAAATTGGATGTGGGGTGAAATTTGCAGTTTCCCATTGCATTCGCTTTCCATTCATGTTATCATGATAGTGTTAAATTGTTGGACTGTCCTGAACTTTGATCGTTCGTATCATGAGAGTACGAATCATATCGAACGGCAGTGACATAGACAATGAAGCGAGTAAAAAAATATGTAAATCCTCGAAACTATTGATTCCAATCAAATTCTCATTATGGAATTGAGAAAGCAGTTTGCTGGTTGACTGTCGTTGTCCCCCTGTTGTTTCGATGCTTTGCACCACAAAATCGAACCGAAGAAAGTGTTCTTTCGTCGGGTTTGTTTTGTTGCGTGCAAAGCGGTCTTCCGGATGATCGCAGTCCACGCACGAAGCAAAGTGCGTGGGCTTTTTTCGGTTCAGAAAGGAGGCTGATTATGGGAAAGGTATCAGGAAAAACACATACCAAAGCACAACTGGATCACTGGGCAAATCTGCATAATCCCAATAACAAGGCATATCAAGCTGACGCTGACAATCGGGCCAATCAGATGAATCCGAACCACAGATCGCACCAGAGAACTCACAATGCAAACCGCAGAAACAAAGCGCATTGGATGCCCGAGTGGGCACCTGACTATCCGGAATACGATGATTAAAATTGGAGGTGCACGGTATGTCAAAGTACATTTTCGACTACGATGACGGCGACTTCGCCATGAGCATTTCTGACAGCATGGCGATGGACTCCGATGGGAGTATCATGATGCACATGGGAGATCACATGGCGATGGACATGGACACCGGGGATATTCACATGATCTCCTCGTGGCCTGATGATGACGAGTAAATCATAGGCAGCAGCTCAGCGACTGAGCCGCCATAGACAAGGAAAACACTTTCAAAAATCCAGACAGAAAAACAGCGGGACAGGCCGTAAAGTCTTGTCCCGCTGTCTGTATCCTATGGCAGATATTCTTCCGTGACCTGATACCGGCTGATGCCGAAGGCGCTGCTCCGCTCCACGATCTCTGCCGGGATCTTGGGCAGATACTTCTTGCTGAAGCTGGTGTCCCCGAAGTAGGCGTCAAAGCTTGCCACTGGCAGGACGACCCATTCGCAATCATCCTGCCGGTTGGCAAGATAATAGCGGATCAGCGTACAGACAACTTCGACTGGAATTACCTTCGGAAGTGCCTCTTTCACTTTCTCTGTCAGCTCGGGCGGCAGCTCCGGCCCCTCTTTGCGCAGCGAGCCAAACTCCAGCGCATCAGCAAGAACATCATCAAAGCGCAGCGTCCAGGCACCCTTGGTTTGGGGCGCAAAAATCGGGATCTGATACTGCATCACCTTGCTTCGCCATGCGGCGGCGAACTTTGATTGAATGACCTCCGCATACTTGAGCGAGGTGCTGCGCACCTTTTCCGGGTGCGTCAGCATGAAGTCCGCAGCGCAAAGGACATGGCGGAGAAACCAGCCGGTCCCGTCCGCATCCACCAGCTCCGGGAACTCCGTATGAAGCTCCGAAAAGTTTGTCCGGAATTGCCATTCCTTGTCCGGCGCACGCTTCCCGTCCTCCGGTACACTGCACCAGGCGCAGAGCGCGCGGCGGGCGTAGTCGATCCGATTATGCGGATCACCCAAAATGACTGCTCCGTCCTTGCTGTGGAACAGATATCCGCGGGCCAGGATGGTCAAAATCCGAGCCATTCCCTCAAACTCCAGGATCGTGGCAAAGGTGAAACGGCCCAGCCATGTCGTGTCGCTCTTCTTGCTGGCGGTATAGGAAACTGTTCCAGTATATGCGCAGAATTCCTCCCATTCGTTAATCATCCCGCACCTCCAGAACATTTTTCTCAATGTACTCCGGCAGCAGATCCCACAGCAGGTCACGCCTGCCGAGGGCCACCACATAGCGCACGGCCAAAGTCGGTCTCACGATAGCGGTCAGCAGCTCCCGGCACTTGGCCGTCACCGCATCACGGTAGCTCCGGGAGGCGGACTTGTCTGCGAAGGCTCTCATCATGGCGGTGAAGGCTTTCGAGTCGCTCTCACGGAACAGCTGCTTTTTCTCCCTGCCGGTGTTCTCATCCGCCATATCGCAGACAATGTCTCCGAGGATGCGGTAGCCGCCGAAGCGGAAATCGGTCAGCAGATCGTAAACATCCTCAAACTCTGGCAGCCATTCCCGCAGGAAGCGCTCCCGTGCATCCTCGTCCATGAGGTGCCAGGCCTGCTCCCGCATGGCCTGCCGCAGAGCGGACACCTTTTCCGGCGGCAGACTGCCGAACAGGGCGTACAGCTCGTCGGGATCGTATGCATCCTCCTGCCCTCTGGCATACAGAATGCGCTCCACATCGCTCTTCCGCTTTTTCTCCTTCAACGGAACGCGGCAGGCCCGGATGCGGGAGAGGCAGGCATCGTAATCTTGCAGCAGCGCATCTACCGCCGCCAGCTTATCGGAATCCAACTGCTCCCTCCAGTCCGGCTGCTGGGCAGCAAAGGAAAACAATTCTTCGTCCTTGGTGGGCTTTGCCTTGATGCGCGGCGTGTTCTTTTTCAGCTGCTGTGCCAGATACGGCAGGCGCTCCACATTGGAGTCCACCTCGTCCCAATCCACCCTCTTGAAAAACGCCTTCACCCTGGCCGCGTGGGTTGGTTCATACCAGGCACGCCGGGTCTCCATCTCCTCTACCAGCGTTTTATATTTGAGAAAGTCGCTGCGCTTGACGGTCTTATGGGTCAGGTACTCATCCAGATCCGGGCGGATGCCGCTCTTGGCTGAGTCGATCTCCAGCCCGGTGAGGATGGCCAATGTCTCCGTCTCCTCCCGGCAGCGCTCCCGCTCCTCGGCGTCGGAGTTTTCGTTGTAGGCGATAATGCTGCGATCCAGCGCGGCATTGCAGATCTGACCGACGCGGGAGGAAAAGGTGCTGCGAACCGTTTCAAAGCGTGCCTCCCAGTCGTCGGCACTGCGGATCTGGGGCTGGGCCGTAGGGATCATCAGCAGAGGAATGTTCTCTGTGTTGGTGAGGGATTTGTGTTTCTCGTAGCGGTAGAGGTTGTAGTTGCGGCGGACGCAGGCATTCAGGATCGGATCAGATATGGTCTTGATCATATCGCCGTCGTAGTCAGCGCCGCCCAGCCGCTCCGCAGCCAGCATATTGGAATCCACCATCACCACATCCGTCAGGTGCCCGAAATAGTAATGCCGCATCTGCTTTCTCTCTTCCTTCGCGTCGTAGAAGGAAAGCTGTAGCTCCTCGTTGCGGGCAATGTGCGGATTGCGTAGCAGCGTGCAGGCGTCGTCATGGGCATAGGCCGCCTGGGGTGCATAGAAGGAACTCTCCGGAAAGTGGTCGGTCATGACGGTGCTGTAAAACATCCGTTGCCTGCGTTTGCGCGGCGGAACAGTCGGGAGCAGAAATGCCAGAAAGTCCAGAAGATCACCGGAAAGATAACGGTTGTCTCCCGCTACGATCAACCGGCCGACGGCGTACTGCTCCACGATTTTATCGGCTTCATCCTCCAGTCGCTTGGCATAGACCGGTTCGTTGATGAAGCTTGGATTCTTTTTCAGCACGGCGGCAAGGATCTGGTCCTTGCCCTGATGCCGTTCCCACCAGCTGATCCGATCCGCTTTCTCCAGAAAGTAGTTCTGCCGAAATTGCGGGTTTGCGCAGAGGTTATAGTACCGTAGCTCCGTCTGCTTGGTGAGCCAATTTCGCTCGTCCGTCTCCGGGCTGTGATCCCAGCCGTCCGGCAGATCGGCGGGGCGGAACTCGTCGCCCTGAATGGAAACGGTGGTCAGAAACTGATAGTTCAACTCGGTGGTCTTTTCCGGTTTCTCCTTGCTCACATTGGTGATGTACAGCGCATGGCGGTACATGCGGAACACATTCCAATAATCATTCCAGCTCATGCCGCTGGCAGTGAGCCAGCCGTATCCCTTGAACATACTCTTGGTGAGGATGACATCCACATCCCGGACGGAATGCTCCACGCCCCACAGATCGGTGATGGTGTCCGTCCCGCAGAGGGTCAGGAAGTCCTTGAAGTCCACCTCGTGCAGCATGCCCTTCACATACGGCATACGGATCTGAAACGAGGTGTGGACTTTCTTCCCGCACAGCTTCTCGTCCACGACGCGGGCATATTCTTTTGAGATCAGCCCCTCGCCGTCGAAGCAGGTGATTTCGATGTCCTCTTTTTTCTCCACCCGGTGATATTTGCGGGTACTGCTCTGCGTTCCGTCGTCCTCTACGGTGATGACGCTGACATTCCGCTCTGTGCGCGTAGGATTGTCGATGACCACCACCCGGTGAGGTTGGTCAATACCGATGCCGTTAATACGGATACCGCTGGACAGCATCAGACCGTTGTAGGCGTAGAGCTTGCTGAGCTGGCAGTCACCGATGGTCATATCCATCATAATGCGGCGGCGCACGGCATCATAAAAATCCTCCCGGATGAAGGACAGCCGTGCCTGTCGGCTCATGCTGCCCGAACGCTCAAAGGCGAGGTATCGATGCGGGCCGGAGCCAAAATCAAGGCTCACGCCCTCGGGACGGAACAGGGCCTTCGCTTTTTCCTGCCGGATCCGGTATTTCTTTCTGGCACCGCTCCGGTCGAATATGCCGGAGAAGTCCATATAGAAAATGACATCCGAAAGGTCGGTCACCAGCTGCCCTTCAGGCGCTCCGGTGAAAGCATCGCCGTGCAGCACGCACATGATCTGATAGAACAGTGCGTTATCGTCCTGCTCGTGGGGCGCGGAAAGTGATTTGCATTTCTCTGTTTCGGCGGCGCTGAGATGAAAGGTGTATGCACCATCTTGCTGCCTGCCATAGCTGATCACAGCTCTGGCGGACAGCTCGTAGATCCTGTATTTTACCAACGGCATCGGCTCACCTCCTGATGCCTCTATTCTATCATGCGGCTCTAAATTTGCAATATAGATACTGCTCCCACTTTTTCGGTGGGAGCATTTTACTTGCAGCTCTCAACAAAAATCAAAAGGAGGAATCCAATGCAAGAATCTACATTCACCAACTATGACCAGCTGCCGCTGTTTCTCAATGCGAACACGGTGGCGCAGGTGCTGGGTGTGTCCATCTCCAGTGCCTACGAGCTGATGCACGAGACGGGCTTCCCCGCCCTGCGGATCGGCAATCGTATCGTGGTACCCAAAGAAAAGTTCCGCCAATGGGTAGACGCGCAGACAGGAGGTGATGCCTGATGTACCAGCGCTGGCCCAAGCGGGACCCGAACAAGCACTACTACCTCGTGCCCAACGAGGTGTTCAACCTCGGTCTCAGTTCCCACGAGATCGCCGTCTACAATTACCTTCTGCGCTGCGAGGATCGCAGAACCTACCAATGCCATCCCAGCTACCGCACCATCGGTCGGGCGGTGCAGCTGAGCGAGAACACCGTGCGGAAGTATGTGGCTGGTCTGGAGGAAAAAGGTCTCATCCGTACCGAACCCAGCACCATCATCACGAAGGATGGCCGCGTGCGCAACGGCAGTCTCATCTACACCATCCGTCCCATTCAGGAAGCGTTGGAACTGAACTACCAGCGGCAGTTCCTGCAGGCGGAGCGTGACATGGAGCGGGCAAAGGCAGAAAAGCGGCTGGCCGAGTTGAATCGGCAGAACAAAAAGGAGGAAAGCGCATGATGCAGCAGATTGCAAACTTTATTGTAGACCATGACCCGATGATGGTTCTCCAGCGCACGCACGACACAGTACGCTACATCCGGTGGGCGTGGAACAAGGATCATGCCGATCCCATTGATGAAGACGGACTTCGTCTGTTTCTCTGCGATGAACATCGCGGTGATTTGACCGATGAGCAGAAGACCCTCGCCCGCCGATGCCGCGACGAGATGCGGAGCGTCTATGAGGAAATGTGCCTTCGCTCCCTGCAATGTGCGATCATGCTGGAGCGAGGCATGGTGCCGGATGTCAGTACCTACCGCAGCGTGTTCTGCACGGAAGGAGGTGATGCGCCATGGATGCTTGACCAAGCGGGATGACTGCCTTTTCCGCAAAGCGCCGCAGAGCGGCTGAAGTGCGCGTCAGCGCCGAAAATTCTCGCTTCGAGAATGACAAGTTTCGCCTTCGTGGTACGGAACGGGGCGATTGCCCCGTTCCGACCCCTTCGGCAGGCGGGCTAAGCCCACACCCCTATCAACACAAAGAAAAATGAATTTAAAGGAGATAAAGATTATGACGAAGAACACCTATAATCCCTATGAAATTATGATGGACAAGTACGATAAGGAAGAGATGCTCAGCGATGTACGGGAAGCCATGCTCTATCAACTCGGCGTGGATGTCTCCTGTGAAGAGTTGAATCACTTTTTCACCGGCAAGGGCAAAGCCGCACTATCTGGCTGTGCGGAGTGGCAGCAGTGCTTTGCAGTCGAAAAGATGCTGGAGTTCTATTATGTGCATGCGCGGGACGAGACTCTGGCTAAGCAGATCGAGACGATGACTATGCTGGCAAGCAGAGGTAACGAGCACCATGGCTAAGAATCAATTTATCCGCGCCCGCGTTGCCGGGTGGGAAAAGGACTGCATCCGCCGCAAGGCGGATGCAGCTCATATGACCGAGAGCGAGTTTGTGCGCCGGGCGGCTATGGATCGTGAGGTCACGGTCATTGAAGGTATGGATGAGCTCCTGCGGGAGCTGCGCTATCAGGGAAATAACCTGAACCAGCTCACGGTCATGGCTCGGCAGGGGCGTATCACGCAGGTGAACTATGAACCCTTTACGGAGGTGTACCGGAACGCATGGCAAACATTAAATTCATTGCTGTCTCACGCAGTCTGAGCGGTATCCTGGACTATGTTACAAACCGTGAGAAAACGGTGGAGCGTCTCATATCCGGTGTCAACTGCATGGCTCAAACAGCTCAGGATGAATTCGAAGCGGTAAAGAAACAGTTCCGCAAAACAGATGGCCGTAGCTATTATCACATCGTCCAAGCCTTCGCCCCGGACGATCCGCTGGATTTTGATACAGCGCATGAGATCGGGTTGAAGTTTGCGGAATACTTCAAGGGCTACCAGTGCGTGGTGGTCACGCATATGAATACGGCGCACATCCACAATCACATCGTCATGAACTCGGTAAATTTTGAAACCGGTCAGAAGTTTCATCAGAGCGCCAGGGAGATGCAACAGGCCAAGGAATACAGCAACCAGCTCTGCCGGGAGTATGGCTTGTCCTTCACCGAGAGCAAGGCAGATCCGTTCCGTATTCCTGCTTGGAAGAAACGGCTGTGCCGTACCATTAAGGAAGCTATGGAGAACTGTGCTACCCGTGAGGAGTTCATCGCATTCATGGCGGAGTACGGCTACAAGGTGCGATGGGAGCCGAATCAAAAATACATCACCTACACCACACCGGAGAATGTCCGATGCAGAGACAATAAACTCTTCGACCAGACGCTTCTGCGCAGCAGCATGGAAGCCTACTTCGATATGGGCGGCTGTGAGTATCTGGAAAGCCGCATCGATGCCACCGAGTACGGTGAACTCCTGCCTACGGTGGATGATGCCGTCTGCGGTTTGATCTCCATTCTGGATGCGATGAACACCGGCGACAATGACCGCTTCCATCTGGAAACGCTGCATCACAGCAAGCAGGAGATCCAGCGCATTCTGGAACGCGGCGGCAAGATCGACCGCACGGTGGAATACGCCGTAGATGACGAAGATGAAGAGTACGAGCAGTACCACGGGTTTTCTATGCGGATGTAATGGCAAACCATTTCAAAGTTCTGATAGCTATTTCACGAAAAGTGTGGTAGTTGTTTGTGTTGCAAAAAGAAATCTCAGTCAAAGGAAGTGAAATACATGGCAAAACGAAGACCGGCCGGTGACGGCATGGTGCGAAAGCGTGACGATGGACGCTGGGAAGGCCGTATCGTCATCGGCCACAAGGAAAATGGCGAACCGCTGTTCCGCCATGTCTACGCCAAGACGCAAAAGGAACTGCTGGACAAGCTGCACCAGAACATCGAGTGCTACCGTGATGTGGAGTTGACCGAGGACAGCCGCATGACGCTGAGCGAGTGGCTGGATCGTTGGCTCACGGAATATAAGGCGGGTACGGTGCGGCCCGGTACGCTCAAAAACTATCGCTGCTACATCGAATACTACATTAAGCCGCAGCTGGGCGACAAGCAAATTTCCCTCATCTCTCAGCAGGACATCCAGCGAATGTACCGTCGCCTAAAAACGGAGGGGCGCATCCACGAGCATCCCGAGATGGATCACCAGCTCTCGGACTCCATGGTTCGTCACATCCATTCCACCCTCCACGCCGCCCTAAAAGACGCAGTGCAGGCGCACGTCATTCCCAGGAATCCCACTGAGGGGACGACTGCACCTAAGCCCAACTACAAACCCAAGCGCATCCTCACCCGTGCGGAACTGGATGCCTTCCTCGCAGTGGTGGAGCAGGACGAGGCGTGGCGGGACTTCTTCCAGACGGAACTGATGACCGGCCTGCGCCGCGGTGAGATCTGCGGTCTGCAATGGAACGACTTCGACGGGGAGGCCGGTACGCTGAAGGTGTGCCGCACCCTCCACAGCCAGAGGAAGGGTGAGTACACCGTCGGTGAGACAAAGACCAATCAAGGTATGCGTACCATCA
>OQWI01000296.1_pt1 | contig 23443 bp, 16 predicted proteins | sample 1691551 | NCBI WGS metagenome assembly OQWI01 (sample SAMN03418259, study PRJEB22391) | human gut metagenome | biome: human-gut; feature: organic feature; material: feces | host: Homo sapiens | place: Tanzania | collected 2013-01
CCAAGTATCCTAATATACTTTGCGATGTATCCTAATATACTTTGCGATGTATCCTAATATACTTTGCCAAGTATCCTTACCCTCTTTTTTTCATGAATAAACACATAGCTAAAAGACGTGCATAAATCAAGGGCATGCGGCGAAATGATTTTCTGCTGCATGCCCTTTTTTTTGCATTTATGAAGAAATTCTTTTAATTAAGGGATTCTGTATCCTGTGCGCCACGACAGCGCCTTGCGGCCTTTATCTGGCAGCAAGCACAGCGTCGTTGACATTGCCTGCAAAGCGATTGTCCTTCCAGTTGCCAGCTATAGTTCTGCCCGATGGCGTGGTGTATGTGCCTTCACCGTTGCGCATGTCGTCCTTGAACTGTCCTTCGTATGTTGCTCCTGAAGCCCAGACGAATATTCCTCGTCCTTCAATGTTTGAATGAACGAACTGTCCTTCGTATGTGCTACCGTTGGCATATGTGTATTTGCCGAGTCCTTCTTTCTCTCCATTGACCCACTGGCCTGCATACACATCACCATTGTTGTGGTAGTATGTGCCGAAGCCATTGCGCTGGTTGTTCTCGTAATGGCCTACGTACTTGTCACCGTTGGCAGCTGTGAAAACGCCCTCGCCCACACGCACGTCGTCTTTCCACTCACCTTCGTAAGTGTCGCCGTTAGCCCAAGTCAATTTGCCGTGACCGTTGCGCTTTCCGTCTTTCCATTCACCTTCGTACACATTGCACTTGTCTGCATAGAAAGCTGAGCCCACACCGTTCTGCTTGCCGTTCTTGAACGAGCCTTGGTATATGTCACCATCTGTCCACGAATAGCGTCCGTAGCCGTTGATCTGGCCATTCTCGAAGTTACCTTCAAACTTGTCTCCATTCTTCCACTCGTATATTCCTTGGCCGTGCATCTTGCCTTGCTTCTTCTCGCCTTTGTAGGTGCCGGCATCTTTCAGGTTCGGATTTTTCTCTGGACCTGATGATGCATTGCTCTGAGCCATTGTGTGGTTGTAGGCTCCGAGTGCTATGAATGATAAAACTGTTAAGATAAACTTCTTCATAATGCGTCTTGTTTTGATGGTGTTACTGCCTTGCTGTCAAGCAGTGTCTTCTGGATAACAGATGCTTGCGCGCAGTTTGCGCCAATGCTTTTTTATCTATCCGACATTGCAAATTTATATAAAGTTTGTTTTGCGTGCAAGATAAAATACAAAAAAAGCTGTTGGAAAATACAAAAAAGATTATAATCGTATTGAATTTGATACAATATAGGTAATAATGTTAATATTAAAGTATATAAAAGTATTAAATGTATTTTTATGAATACTAATCATGTGCTGGATGTTTCCTGCATTTTCATGATAATTGCCCTTAGTGGAGACAGGAGCGGAATGCAGCAGGAAACATAAGATGAGTACCGCTTATGTTTCCTGTCGCAGCCTAATTGACTGAATATAATAAGAAAACGAGATAAGCGGCATAGATGAAGAGGAATACAAATCCTTCCCATCTTTGCAGCATGCGTTTGGTGCGTAGGAATATCCACAGAAGTACGCATAGCGACAGCTGGATGAAATAATCTGCGGCGAATGGCGTCCAAGCGTTGTGTATAGGCGTGATGGCGCTTGATGCTCCGATGACGCAGAGTATGTTGAAGATGCCAGATCCTATGATGTTGCCAACGGCCATGTCTGTCTCGCCTTTTCTTGCAGCTATGACGGATGCGCAGAGTTCTGGCAGGCTTGTTCCTATCGACACTACCGTGAGTGCGATGATCCGTTCCATCTGCGCTGCGTCTATTCCGAGGACGGAGCCGAGCGCCATTGCCAGTTCTGTTGTTCCCGACACGAGCATGTCGGATCCCCACACCATGGCTGCCAGCGAGATGGCCACGGTGAGCAGGGCCTTCCACATGGGCATGGCTGCGGCTGCTGTGCCAGTGGCTTGCATCTGGCATTGATGCTCCTGGCATGGCTGCGGCTGCTGTTTGGGGCTGCTCTCCCCTGCTCCGCTTTTTCTCGAATGCTTCACTTCGAGCGTCACCTGCGCTGTGATGATTGCCAGCATGGCTATTCCCATCCATCTCTCTATGGTGCCGTTGAAGGCGAAGAGGATTATGAGGACGAGTGTGAAGGCAAAGAAAGGCATGCTTCGGCGTATGGTGTCTCTGCTTGCAGGTATGGGGTGCATCACGGCCGTGAGGCCGAGGATGAGCGCGATGTTGCAGATGTTGGAGCCTGCCACGTTGCCGATGGCTATGCTTGAAGATCCCATCCATGCTGCTTGGGCGCTGACGCAGAGCTCGGGCATGGATGTGCCGAATCCGATTACTGTCAGCCCTATCACCATTGGGCTTAGCTTGGCGCGCTGCGCTATTGCCACAGAGCCGTCAATAAGAAAGTCTCCTCCCTTGATGAGAAGGAGGAGACCTGAGATTATAAAGATGTATGGTAGCATATAGTTTGTGTATTCAGTGTTGTTGTTATGGCGCCGGATGGCCGAGCTGTATTTGTTTAACGCATCAGGCCATCAGAATATTGTGGCAGATGCGCTTATTTGTCCAACACTTTTATTATTTCACCGCCTGGCTTTCTTACGATGTTGATGCCGTGGCTGAGTCGTTGCGAGCGGATGCCGGCGATGTTTGTCACTTCAAATGCGCTGCTTGCTGCCGCTGCTGGCGCTGTGTCTATGCCTGTGACGATGTCCGACTGCTTTATGCTGCTTATGCTGTATCCGCCCTGTGTCGCTGAGCTTACGCATGTGACATTGAATATGAACCGGGCAACGGCCGTGTTGGAATCCTTGCGGTATTTCACAGCCTGCGAGATGGTGTATGTCTTGCCTTGCGTGAGAGCCTTTGGCTTTTGGCCTACATTGAATGTGAGGGTTGAAGGCGTGAACTCGCTATAGAGCGATCCGTTGCCATAGTCGGTGCATGTGCCGCTGGCGTTGAACCAGTGTCCGTATCCGTTGGCTGTGCTGCCTTTGTTGATGCATCCTCCAGAGAGACGGTTCACGGCATAGAATTTAGCCTGGCCTTCTTCAGGTTCTGCTGATGTCCAGCCTGTCATGTGGCTGTCCAGTTCGGATGCTGGCATCTGCAGGGCTGTGCCGAGAGCTGCGGCTGCTTCGCCTGCCACCTTCACAGGCACGAATGAATAGTCGGTGGAGGAATAAGGGAGCTTGATGTCGTATGATATCGTGACGTCGCTCACAGGAAGGTCGTCGCTTATAGTGGGCGCGCCATAGATGTTGGTGTTGCGGAACTCGACTGTGTATGGCCATTGGTCATCATTGCTGAGGTCTTCGTCCCATTTGTGCTGCACGTATGTTCTTGGAGCTGGCACTACGACGAGCCAGAGCCTTTCCACTCCTTCTGGCACAGTGGCCTTGACATCCACAGTCTTGTTGCCCAGGCCGCCCTGCGCGCAATAGAGCGAGTCTTCGTAGATGTATTGTCTGGTGCCATCTTTCATCAGGGCCACATATCCGAGCCTGAATCCTCTCTGAGCGTTGTATGACGAGTTGGAGTTGTATTTTGTCTTGTTTGGCATGTCGGTCTCCACGCCGTCCTTGAGATATGTGGCGCGGTCGCCTTCTGCAAGATTGGCGTTAGATTTCAATGATGTGAAAGTGGTGACAATCTCTTCTCCTGCATTTGGTATGTTGAGCGGGATGACATTGAATCCTGTGCTTTGCGGGCAGCTGTAGTATGACACCTGGTATTTGTTGTCGCCGACAGAGTGGTATCGGAATGGGTATGTGCCTATATATGGAGCGGCCTCGTTTCTTGCCACGTCAAGGTCGATGGTCGTCATCTTGAGGGCATATTCGAAATAGAGCTTGTAGAGTCCTTTAGCATCGATGGAGAGCAGGTGCATGAGCACTTCGTTAGGGTCTTGTCCCTTGCCTGGGTCGTGTCTCCATAGCTTGCCGATGAAGTCGATGCCGTATTTTTCAGCAAGGAAATAATGCCACCAGTAAGATTGGTATCTCATCCACTCGTGGGTCATGGCGCAATTGGCGTAGAGCGGGTAAAGGTTCCAGCTTTGTTCCCATTTGAGTTCGGGATAAGCCTGTGCTGCCTGCCATTGGGCTGTCTGTTCCCAAAATGCAGATCCATTGCCTATTGCTGTGCGGAAGCCGGCATAGCCTTTCAGGTCGGCGAAGCACTGGTACTGGAATGAATGCCCGACCTCGTGGGCCACAGAATGGCCTATAGGTTTGCAGGTGCTTGGACTGAGCCAGAGAGCTCCTATTGTGTCGTCGTATCCGCCGCCATAGCACACCCAATCGGTGGTGTGATTGATGAGAATCATCATCTTGTATTTAGACACGTTGGATTTGCTTTCATCGCAGAACCCGAGTTCGCCGATGTTGAGAGCGTAGAACGACTCAGCTTTTTTCAGCAGGTCGTCTATGTCGACGCTGTAGGTGCTGTTGGCATTGGTGGGTATGGTGTTCTTGTAATACTTGTCCCAGTACACTATGAAGTTTTCGCTTTCCTTCGATCTCGATTTTGACCATGTGTATTTATTGTCAGGGTCGGATTCCTTGTAGAGCAAGGTGTCGGATCGTTCCATTTGCCACTCGTATGGGATGTAAAGAGCTTTTTGCGCTAAGGATGATGCGCTGCAGGCTGCAAGTGCTGCCATCAGCATGAATTTCGATTTCATTGTATTTGTCCTTTCTATTGTGTTGTGATGATGCTTAAATGTGGTGCTGCGGCATAAGCCGCCATGCATGAAATGCTTTTCAGCATATTAATATTCAAAAAAATGCTGACAAACACCATATAAAAATGCGGGACAGACCCTTATGGTCCATCCCGCATCGATGTTCATAAGCAAGTAGTATAGCTAATCTAAAATCTATTTAACAAAAACTTTCTTGTACGATCCATCGTTGTATTTAACGATGTTCAGGCCATTAGTGACGCCTGACGCCTTTGCTCCGTTAGCGCTGTAGAAGCTTGCGGCAGCCTTTGTGCCAGCAGCGATGTTCTCAACGCCTACTGCAGGCGAATCCTCTGACAGGAGAGTGTACACAACGTCAAGGCGCTTGCCGTTTGCCTCGAATGAGAGGCGGATGATCGCTGTGTCTTCACTGCCCTTTTCGAATGCAAGGTCGCCAAGGTCGGCATATACCTTGAATCCGTCAGCTGTGGACACTGTGACGTTTATAGACTCTGTGTCTACGCCCTCTGCATACTCATAGCCATTGAGGTTGAGAACAACCTCTGCGTCAATGTCGAGAGCAGTTCTTGAGTTAGGAGTCTTGAATGTGTAGAGAGCCACATTCTCAAGAAGCGCTTCTGTGTCGATGCCGCACTTTTCAGCTATTGTCTTTGTGTCGATGTCGAATGCAAAGTAGCCGTCGTCGTTGATTTCGGATGGAATCACTGTGACTATGCTGTCCACTGTGCCAACGAACTCTGATGAAGGGCCTTCTGTCTCAACATATGAGACATTGAGGATATACTGCAGATAGTTGCCTGTCTCAGCATTTACCAGATAGAGGTTTGCTGTGAATGCGTCACCTGCCTTGCGCTGGCCTGGGTACTGGTACCATGTGATTTCACCGTCTGCGTATGTGACGCCGAATGAGTTTGAACCCCAGCCTGCATTTTCCACTACAACCTGTCCGTCCTTGTCTGTGTAAGTCTTGTCGCCATACCAGAATCCTGGCTTAGGGTCGCAAGAGTAAGCCTTGTTAAATTCGAGAGTTGTCTCTTCACCTTCTGTCTTGGCCTTGTCTGTGTAGAGCGTGAAGTCTCTTGTGCCAATCTTGCTCTCTATGTAATCGAGGTCGAGAGTTGTTTTGGTGGCATACGCCCAAACAACACTACCGTCAGGTTCAGGAACCATCTGCTTATAGAGAGGCTCGCGCGAAATGAGCGTGTACTCAAAGTCGTCAGGATTCTGAGCTTCTGGCTTGACGGTGTATTCCACTGTCACGAGGTAATACTTCTGGCCATGCTGGAAGATAACCTGTGGCTTCACAGTCTTTGGCTCTGTGATGTCTGTGAAATGTTTCTGCATCTGGCCGATAGAGAACTTGCCGTCAGCAAGCTTGCCTGCGTAAGTGATGAAGCAAGCTGCGTTGCTTCCCCAATTCTCAATCTTGCCTTCATCATTGAAGAAGAAGCCCGGGTTCTGAGTGTGGTTGTCGGATATGCTGCCATCCTGAGCGTAAGCATACCAGTTGTCCAGATCGTCAGCTGTGCATCCGAGCGCTTCCATGATGGCGCTTATGCCCATGTCGAAATCCTTTGTCAAATAGTTGTCATCAACTGTTGCCTCCACAGGAATGACGATGTCGCCAACCTTTTCCATCTTGTCAGGATCCACTGCCTCAGGCGCAGTCACCTTAGCCTGCACCTTGATGCGCACAGCCTTTGTGCCTGTTGCTATATAAAGATATGTGTAGTCGGAGTCGCCTTCTTTGAGAATATCAGGGAACTGGTCTGATGTGATGGAGAACTCGCCATTATTAAGTTTTGCAGCCTGAGTGTAGAATGTGTTTCCGCCAGCGCCCCAAGCTTTTGGCGCATTGATGTCGAGAGCAACCTCTTCGCCAGCGGCTTCGTTATAGTTTGAGTAGCGGCCAAACCAAGCGCCGCCTGCAGCTTCTTCTGGGTTCTTGAGCGAATCGCTCAAGACGTATGTTGTCTCTTCGTTCTCTGTAGTGGTAGATACAACCTGTGTGAGCAAGTGGTCTGCGATGACATCATCTATCTCACCGTTTTCCACTCCAAGAGCTTCGTATACGCCTTCAAGAGTGGTGCTGTATGTTTTGCCCTCATAAGACTTGCCTACGATGAAAGGCAGCTCAAGAGTGTAATCCTTCACGATCTCAAGCTTGGAAAGGAGCTGCTCTGGCTTAGCGAGAGTAGATTCCTTACCTGCCTCCACGTTCTGTGTGATGTCGAAGCTCACTTCCTTCTCACCATTCACAATATACATGGTGCACTTAAGTTCGGAAGCTGTGTAAATCTTCTTGAAGTAATCTGGGAACTGGCCTGCGTAGACATACACATAGGCTTCGTATGGCTCCTGTGTCTCCTCGTCCACTCCAGCTTCCACATAGCTGATGCCAGTGTACCAGCAGCAGCCGTCAGCTCCATACTTTACAGGCACACCCTCTGCGTTCATCCAAAACTCATTTGGGTTTCCTGTGTAAGAGTTCGACTTGCCATCGGTGGTGCTGATGTATACATTGCCGCCATCGCTTATCAGTTTGTGCAATGTAGCAGTATCTGTGCCAAGAAACTCTGCGATGTCTGCAGGAGCAAACTTGTCGCCACCAGAAATGTAATTGTTGTGAGGCGCTGAATTGACAGTGACCTCATACTTCTGCGCTCTTGCCGCTGTGCTTACACACATGAACAGAGCCATAGCAAAAGCTAAAATCGAAAAGTAAAATTTTTTCATTGCTTTCCTTTCCCTACGTAAAAGTAGATTATAAAGTTAGTAGTTAGTTATGTGAAATCCCTGAAGAAAGTCCGAATGCTATCAATTGCACCAAACGGACTGTCATGGTGGCAAAGTTAGTATTTTCCTTATCACAAACACTAAAAAAACAGCGGCAAAATCAAAATCATGTAAGATTTTACAATGTTTTGGACTAATTTTGTATAATTATTTTAATAAAACATTGGAATTGAAAGAATATTCATTACCTTTGTGACGCGTTTATAACGCACATAAGTAAGTTTTTCATTAATATAGCTAGTCTAACAAAATCGAAAGCGCCGCTGCGTGATGCAGCAGCGCTTTTTCAGAATAACCATCATCAGATGGCACGCTGCACAAAAACACATGCATGCAAGCGCTCCATGGAACCACACATAGCTGCGGCTTATTTGCACAAGACATGATGCCATAGCCATAACACATATATATAATATATAAGTATGCGTGAGACTTATATGGCATGATTTAATTCAAAAATTTCCCAATATATTGAGGACATTCTAATGTGACATCGAATCAAAATTAAATAACGAGACTTATGAATAATGTAAAACTTGCCATCTTCGTCAGCGGAGGCGGCACCAACTGCGAAAACATCATCAAGCATTTTCAAGGAAACGACAATGTCTGCATTCCTATAGTAGTGAGCAGCAGCAAGGATGCTTATGCCATCACGCGAGCAAAGAATCTTGGAGTGCCAACAGCCGTGATCACACGCCAGCAACTCAACGAACAGCCAGACATGGTGCTAAACACCGTAAATGGATGCGACTACATAATCCTTGCGGGATTCCTTCCTAAAGTGCCAGAATATCTTATAGAGAAATTCCCTAACCGCATCATCAACATCCATCCTGCTTTGCTGCCAAAGTTCGGAGGCAAAGGCATGTGGGGACACCATGTGCATGAGGCCGTGAAAGCTGCTGGCGAAACCGAATCGGGAATCACCATACACTATGTCAACGCAGAACTTGACAAAGGAGAGCACATAGCGCAATACTCCACCACCCTGTCGCCCGACGACACCCCTGACGACATAGCCGACAAGGTGCACATGCTGGAAATGAAATACTTTCCAAGCGTCATCGAACAAGTGATAAAGCAAGCCTGACCACCTGCCTAAATTATTTTTATGCCACAAAGCATCATTTAGGCAAGAAATGTTTGTTGCTTTGTCTAACTTTATATATCTTTGCACACGAAAAGTTATCCGTTTTGGAAAACTTTTTTAATTAGCCAATTGAAAAAGTTTCCCAAAACGGATAACAACTATAAGAGACGAATTTATTATTAAAGCAATTTCTAATATGCCTAAAATTATGGATATGAGCAACTTCACTATTACTAAACGTGATGGTTCGAAAGCGGTTTTCTCGCTCGACAAGATAATGAACGCCGTGGCAAAAGCTTTCGAAAGTGTCAACCACCCTACCGACTTGACTACACTTTCCAAGATACTCAGTCAGCTTCACATGCACAACGACATAAAGGTGGAAGACATACAAAACCAAGTCGAAATAGCCCTCATGAAAGAAGGATTCTACGACGTGGCTAAATCTTTCATGCTCTATCGCCAAGCACATACCGAAGACCGAGAAACATTGTCAAAGATGCAATTTCTGACAGACTACTGCGAATCAGTCAATGCGGCAACAGGCTCGAAATATGACGCCAATGCCAATGTGGAGCACAAAAATATCGCCACTCTTATAGGTGAACTGCCAAAATCCAACTTCATCCGTCTGAACCGCCGACTCCTCTGCGACCGCATCAAGAAAATGTATGGCAAAGACCTTGCGAATGAATACGTGGACAAGCTGACTCATCATTTCATATACAAGAACGACGAGACAAGCCTCGCCAACTACTGCGCGTCCATAACCATGTATCCATGGCTCATAGGCGGCACAGTCGACATAGGCGGCAACTCCACGGCCCCAACTAATCTCAAGAGCTTCTGCGGAGGCTTCGTCAACATGGTGTTCATGGTGTCAAGTATGCTTTCTGGAGCATGCGCCACTCCTGAATTCCTCATGTACATGAATTACTTCATCGGAATAGAATATGGCAAGGACTATTGGAAACACGCTGATGAACAAGCCGACCTGAGCCTCAAAAAACGCACGCTCGACAAAATCATAACCGACTACTTCGAGCAAATTGTTTATTCACTCAACCAGCCAACAGGAGCGCGCAACTACCAAGCCGTATTTTGGAACATCGCCTACTACGACAGGTATTATTTTGAAAGCATCTTCGGAAATTTCTACTTCCCTGACGGTTCGCAGCCCGACTGGGAAGGCCTCTCATGGCTCCAGAAACGATTCATGAAATGGTTCAACCACGAACGCACACGCACTATGCTCACATTCCCTGTAGAGACTATGGCACTCCTCACAACACCGGATGGAGAGCCTAAGGATCAGGAATGGGGCGACTTCACAGCCGAAATGTACGCTGAAGGACACTCCTTCTTCACATACATGAGCGACAATGCCGACTCACTCTCATCATGCTGCCGTCTGCGCAACGAGATCACAGACAATGGCTTCAGCTACACACTCGGAGCTGGTGGCGTGTCAACAGGATCAAAAAGCGTGCTCACCATCAACATTAACCGATGCGTGCAATATGCTGTCAACCACGGAATCGACTACAAAGAATACCTCGAGCACATAGTTGATCTTTGCCACAAAGTGCAGCTCGCCTACAATGAGAACCTCAAGGAGCTGCAAGCGCATGGCATGCTGCCGCTGTTCGATGCAGGCTACATAAACATAGCCAGACAGTATCTCACCATAGGCATCAACGGACTTGTCGAAGCTGCCGAATTCATGGGACTCAAAATCACTCCAAACGACGATTACAAGCACTTCGTGCAAGGCATACTCTCAATTGTGGAAAATTATAATAAAAAATACCGCACAAAGGATGTTATGTTCAACTGCGAAATGATACCGGCTGAAAACGTTGGAGTGAAACATGCCAAATGGGACCGAGAAGACGGATACTTCGTGCCACGCGACTGCTACAACTCATATTTCTATGTAGTAGAAGACGATTCACTCTCTGTGCTCGACAAGTTCAAGCTACATGGCGCTCCATATATCGAACACCTCACAGGAGGATCGGCATTGCACATGAATCTTGAAGAGCATCTCAGCAAGGAACAATATGCGCACCTCCTGCGAGTGGCAGCTAAAGAGGGATGCAACTACTTCACATTCAACATTCCAAACACCGTATGCAATGAATGCGGCCACATAGACAAACGCTACCTGAAAGAATGTCCTTGCTGCCACTCCAAGAATGTGGACTACATGACGCGCATCATAGGATACCTGAAGCGCGTAAGCAACTTCTCTAAGCCTCGTCAAGAAGAAGCATCACGCCGATTCTACGCAAAAATGTCAGAATGAAATGCATAATACCATTCATTCTACACGCATGAGACAAATAAGCAAGAGCATGTAAGCATACATAATATAATTGAATAACAACTAATTGGCATTTAACACATATACATATAAACGTATATACAGTCAACTGTATATACGTTTATATGTATATGTAAAACACTAATATCATACGCATGAAATACGAGAACACAGGCATAGTATTCCAAGAAGTGCCAGATGAAGTCACACTTGCCATCAATATAACAAACTGTCCATGCAGATGCCCAGGATGCCACAGCAAGTATCTGTGGGCAGACACAGGCACAGAACTCACACATGAAAGCATAGACAACTTTGTGCGTGAATACGGCAACAACATCACATGCATAGCGCTCATGGGCGGTGATGCAGAACCTGAATCAGTAAATGAAATAGCAAGCTACATACGCAGAGCGCACCAAAACATAAAGGTGGCATGGTACAGCGGACGCACACAATTATCGCCAGTTATCGACACCACCCTGCTCGACTATTACAAGATAGGCCCATATCTGAGTCACCTTGGCCCGCTTAGCTCACCAACAACAAACCAGCGCATCTACCGCAAAGAAAAGGATGGTTCATGGACAGACATCACATGCCGCATGCAGAAGAAAGGCTTACAGCTCTGACACAATCTCTCCGATATCCTTGCGAGAAGTGCGCTTAGGCTCTTCCGCACCATCACCAGGATAGCCAATAGGCAAGATGACAGCAGCTTCCTCTTCTGCTGGGAGCGACAGCAGCTCATGGCAAAGCCTGGAGTCAAAGTTGCATACCCAACATGTGCCAAGTCCTTGCTCAGCAGCGGCAAGGCATATATGCTCAGCAGCAATGGCTATATCTATGTCGCCATGATCCTTGCCGTCCAATCGGCGATGCCAAGACTGATCATGACGTATGCACCCCAATATATAAAGCGGTGCATGATTAAACCAATCCCTTGTGTATGTCTGCTTCAGTTTCTCCTGTGCTTCTGCTGAACGCACTATGTAAAAATGCCATGGCTGAAAATTTACAGCAGAAGGTGCCATGCGCGCGCATTCCATTATATATGCCAACGCTCTTTCATCCACAGGCCTGTCTGCAAAAAGACGAACGCTGCGACGTTTTTTGGTCAAGTCCAAAAAATTCTCCATAATATTATTTTCTGATATTCACTTGTAATTTAATTTTTGCATGTCCCTAATCATTCGCCATACGACCTATTATCGCTACATCTGACTTGCAATATGTGTTTTTTAATTCATACATCATATCCTCACATATGTTGCCGATAATCATCAATAAACCATTTCTTCTATTGAATAGAACCATCCAGCGCATGCAACACATTCGGCCAATATGTTAAACAAACTTATCATGCATATGGACAAACGCTTATATAGTAATATGTATATACAATTAACCATATATACGTTTAACTGTTATAATGTTTAACTGTTATAATGTTTAACTGAATGTACGATGATTGGATGCAAGATATTGTGTGTGAGCATTATAATTACCCTATATGTTTTAGCATTCCATATGAACATATATCTCTTGGCCTCACATATCATGAACAGTCAAAGCCATTAGCTGCATGACGAATCAACATACATCATTCTCTAACCTTGTATTTTGCAATGATTTCATCCACCTTATCACACCCATCACCATCTAATTGCATGCCCTTGTAATGCCTGTCTATGAATTCACGCACAGCTGTGAAGATTATTTCTTTATAGTCGAAATTATGCATCACCTTTATCATCTTCAGCTGTTGGTCTGTCTCTTCATCAAGATATACAAGTTTGGCAAGTTTGCGCTGAAGCAAAGTGTTCTTGCGTGAAGGCCTGCCCAACACAGACTTGCCTTGCGTCTCAGCCTGTTCGTCTCTCTTTTCTATATTGCCTTGCTCCGCACGCACTTCATTGATGAAAGCATCTATGCCAAAATCTTTCCTTTTGTTATTAGCCATATTAAATCATATTTTTCATTTATGAATCACAAAGCAGCATCTGCCTCATATATTCAAGTCAGCTGCCAGCGTAACAATCTGCGCAAGCTATCATCGTGACAATCTGCGCAAAATGTCAGCGTATCCAGCCGGACGCTTCTCGCCAGTCAGTTCCTCCGCCAATAGCATGTAGTCTTCTGCACCATTGCTCTCTGGAGCATACTCAAAAACCGTTTGGTGCTGAAGAGGAGCCTCGTCAAACTTTATGCATCGCCTTATCCTCGTTTTCAATACAGGCACCTCTTGCTGACGCTCGAAATAATCGCTCACTTCTCGAGCTATCTTTGTGGCTTTGTCATATTTCACCATAAGGTATCCCCTCACCTTCAATTCTGGATTTATTTCCTGCCGTATCTCAGCGATGGCATACAGAAGGTTCTGCATGCCCTGCAGGGAAAATCCGCTGCACTCTGTGGGAATAATGACAAAGTCGGATGCCGAGAGAGCGTTATCATTAAGCACAGAATCACCTGGAGCGCAATCTATGATGATGAAATCATAGTGTGGCTTGAGAACTGCAATCTTGCGTGAGAGTATGGTCTCACGACTTCGGCGGTTGAGCAATTCTGCCTCAATGTTGCGCAGAGCCTTAGATGCCGGCACATAATCAAGCCCCTCGTATCTCTCATACACAGGAGGAGCAATGCTGTCCTTCAGCCAATCGGATAGGGTAGGGTCACTTTCCTGTTGCGAGAAGCCCATCACGCTGGAAAGGTTGCATTGCTGGTCCGTGTCAATGCACAGCACTTTTTTGCCCAATATCCACAGGGCTGTGGCAAGGCTGGCGCATGTAGTCGTCTTGGCTACGCCACCCTTATGATTGAGTAAACATATTGTTTGAGCCATAATAGTATTATTTACATGTGTTGTTTAGGCGAGGTGCTTGAACTCTTGCCCGCCATGCTGTGCCAGACAGTCTGTTTCGTCTGTGTTTTCAGCCGACGCGGGACAGACAGCACTTTTTGGCCACACCCAGCGTGTATCCTTCCTGTGATGCATGCCCGACTGCGATGCCGCCACCAGCCTAACGACAGAGGCAAGAGTCGAGAGCTTCCTTTATGAAGCGCTTCATATCCTTGTCCATATGCTGGCCTATAAAGACAATCTTCTGCATGCGGTCACCATACATCTCGTCCCAATCGTCACGCAGTTTAGGTTCAGCAGCCATAAGCCGCTCAAGTTCAGCCTTTGGCATGGTGGCGTACCACTGTCCGCAGTTGCGCAGATTGAACTGCTTGCCAGCCTGTTCAAAGATGTAGCATATATCTTCCTCGCCTTTGAAGTAGCAGATGCCTTTAGCGCGCACAATGTTGCGTGGCCATAACTTAGCCACAAAACTGTCGAATAGCGACAGTTCCATTGGACGACGGGCGTAATACACATATGTGCCTATGCCATACTCATCTGCCTCTCCATGCTCATCATTATGCTCATGATGATGGCAATGATGATGCCCATGCTCATCATGTTCATCATCGTGGTTATGGCAATGATGGTGCCCATGCTCATCATGCTCATCATCGTGGTTATGGCAATGATGATGCTCATCATCATCATCGTCGTCATCATCATCACTTCCATGGTTCTCTATAGCATCGATCCAGCTGGCAGATGTGGCCACACTATCAAAGTCGAACATATTAGTGTTGAGAATCTTCTCCAGGCCGACATCGCCATAGTTGCAGTCTATTATCTCAGCCTTTGGCTGCAGCGCCCTCACTATCCTGCGGATTTTCTCCAAATCCTTAGGCTCCACCTCGTCCGCCTTGTTGAGCAGCACTATATTGCAGAACTCTATCTGCTGGATGACAAGATTCTCTATATCCTCCTCCGCGATGTTATTTCCCGTAAGCTTTTCTCCTCCGTCAAATTCATCCTTCATGCGCAGAGCATCGACCACCGTCACAACACAATCGAGACGCGCCACGCCATCTTTCCAGTAGCGCGGCTCCATCGTCGGGATGGAGCAGATTGTCTGAGCGATAGGAGCAGGCTCGCATATTCCGCTAGCCTCTATGACAATGTAGTCAAACTTATGCATGGCAGCAATCTCGCTGAGCTGTTCCACAAGATCCATCTTCAACGTGCAGCATATGCATCCATTCTGCAAAGCCACAAGGCTGTCATCTTTCTGCCCCACCACGCCACCTTGTTCGATGAGAGCAGCATCAATGTTCACTTCACCTATGTCGTTCACTATCACGGCAAACTTTATGCCCTTCTCGTTGCTCAGTATCCTGTTGAGCAATGTTGTCTTTCCGCTGCCCAGATAACCTGTGAGCAGCAGCACTGGTATATTCTTCATTTCTTCGTTATTTATATATTTCAGCATCTTTCGGGCTCTTTCATCCGAGCCATACCGCATGCAAGAGCAAATATACAACAATATTAAGCGCTGTGCAAATTTATTCATCCTTTTTTGTATAAACGTTTATACATTTATACAAAAGCGTTTAACCAGCACATATCCGCATGCAGACAACGCCATGATGTGCAGCACAAGGAGAAGAACCTTGGAAACAACACACACATGCGAAGGAAGATAAATCATCCTCAGAAACAATGATGCCAATCAGAAAAAAGCATCACCATTCGGAAGAGCCTCTCAACTTGTATTCTATCCTTGCATTTGCCCCATATACCGACGCAAGCGGCTCTGCAATAGCGTCAGCAGCCTCTATGAGCCTGTCTATCACGAACGAGGAAGGCACAGAAAGGCGCACCACACGCATTCCATCAGCATCTTTGTCATCGCTGAGCGGCACGGTGCATTCCTCTGCCAGATAGACTGATGAAAGGCTCTCATCCAACTTCGACACAAGTTTCACAAACTTGCGGTAACGTGTGAAGACAGCCTTGCGCTTGCCACTCTCATCACGTTCTTTATCTGATATAGCCGCAGGAGGAATGTAGGCAGCTCCGCGGCGCTTCCCTCCAGAAGCCGCTTCCATCTGCTTCTTCAGAAAGGCTATTATGCGGGGTGGAGTGGGGAACTCGTCAACCATCGAATAATACATCTTCATGTGGTTAATGAGATTCTTCTTGTTGTAGTCGGGCAGCTGCGAGTCTATGGCATAATTAAGAGATCCTATCATCGTGTTCATGCTGTCCAGATCATGGCGGCTCTTGGCTTTCCATAGCCACTCAACGGCCTCGGTACAACCATTCTGCACGACAACCGAAGCTTCCTCCTGCACATTCGTCTCTGACAGAGCGTTCTTCAGCGAGCTGAGTATGTATTTCCTCACATCGCGTATGCCTTCCTTGTTAGCCTGTATCACAGGCGTGATTTCCTCAAGCTTCTTCAGAAGAAAGGCCGCATTATCTTTTTTCAGCAGATTGAGTATGCTCTTCACCTGGCTCGTCTTGAGCCCGTGCACATTGCGCAGAATATTCTCAAACTTATAGATGTTGTTATTCTCGGCCAACTGCTCGCTCTCCTCCTTGCCATAGTCGGTCACATAAATCTTGAAGCGTATGGCCCTCGGACCTTCAAGCACACCGCGCCCCTCTGCCTTGATTGCCTCATAATCGAAGTAGCAGTCGATGCTGTTGGTCTCAGCCAAAGCGCGCAGCTCCTTCTTGGCATCCTCCAGCACGCGGTCTCTGAAATTGCGGTATTTAGGATACTTCTTCTCCACCCATTCTTCCTTCTTCTTCTCCTCCACACGTTCCCACACACGGCATCCAAGCATCTCCCTCAGGTCATCGTAGCCCACAGTCCACTCGCCTATGCCCTTATACGCCACTATATACATGTAGAGCCTGCCAGTATAGGCATTGTGGAACGAACGGGCTATGTCCTTTATGTAGCGCGTGTAGTGATTCAGGGCAAACACCTTGTCTATCATCTTGCGGTGTATGCAGAACATTATGTCTCCCTGGCGCCTCTTGGCCTCAGTCTCAGGAATGTCTATCGCCTGGAACAGGTGGGTCAGCTCCACATGGCGTATGCCTTCATCATCCACATACTCCACCACGTCGCTGAGATTATACAAGCGGTAGGCTGCCGACGCAACCTCTGAATAGTGCTCCGACTGGCTTGTCACAGACGACAAAGGCACACGCACCTGCACCACATCATCCGTGTCATATTCGCTGTCCTCAAAAAGCGACCCGCTCTTTCCGCTCAGCACATTGTTTATCTTCTCCTGAAGCCTGTCGACAAGCGTGACGAAGACGTCAAGCTGCATAAGAGACATCTCGCCCTTCACAAACGTGAGATTCCATGGCTGCTTGATCCACTTGGTGGAGGCCACGGGAAGATTTTCTATGATTGCCTTCTCTTGCTTCTTGTTAGATTTAGCCATATATGTATATTTTTCTTAAATTCGTCTGCGCACCTACCTTTTTGTGGCAAAATGAGGAGGCAATATTACCCTTCATTCTTTTCACCTACTTTTTTGTGGCATTTGCAAATGTACGATACAATATCATTACTTGCAACTTTTTTCTGAAAAATCTTTCTTTAATATTGTTTCATTTCTTATTTATGTAAGTTTTAAGCTATTAAAGTGGACTAACTCTATTCTTGAAGCATCATTTCAATATAGTTAGCATCTGTGGGGTTATTTTGATGCGGGGGTGGTAATACATCAATTTGCGGCCTTTTTAGGGAGGGTGATACTTTCTACCTTTTCATAGTAATCGGGTGCGCGGCACACAAAAACCACCATTCCCCGTATTCTTATTTTTTTTCCTTTATAAGAGAACCTACCAATTTGTGGTAATATACCTACCAATTTGTGGTAATCTTATGAAAAAAGCCTCAAAAACCTACCAATTTGTGGTAATATACCTACCAATTTGTGGTAATGGACCTACCAATTTGTGGTAATATACCTACCAATTTGTGGTAATATACCTACCAATTTGTGGTAATTCACCCGTTGGGCAATATGAATATCAGTAAGTTACAACCTCTGTTATATATTCTATATCTAGTTATATCTAGTTATACTCTCGTTATCCAGATCTCGTGCGCGCGCGTGAAAGTTCCGTTAAGAAAAAACTCTCGGAAAGAAATGATAAGTAAAGTCAGTTGGTGGATTTTATGCTCTTTGCCGTTTGTTGGCATTGTTGAACTTTATTGATTTGCGAGCTTGTTTTTAAATTGCAAGACAATTATTATTTCCATTATAGTATTGATGCTGCCTTTCTAATGCCGATTTCACCTTGCGATTGCGGCAGCCATTTTTTCATTATAAGATTGCAAGCATGAAGGCTCATGGCATGCAAGGAATTTGATCAGGCAAAAAAGTTGATTTTATTCGGGATGCCTTCGGGATCCATTCGGGATGTATGAGAGCAGCCGTCTCGCTTGCATACGATGTTCTGCCTGGCTGCACACTCAGTCTTGCTGCACACATGAAGCAATATGCATAGTGGCCTTTCGTCGTGGTTTTGTGGTTGTTGCGTCATTCAGTAATTGCTTTTTGTGCAAAAAAGCAAAAAAAATCAATATCAGAGTGTCAAAAAGCGTGCAAAACAGCAAAAAATTAAAGATATTTGAAAAAAAAGAGATGTTTTATGCTTTTTAATCTGAAAAAAGCGTGTATATTTGCATTTGGTTTTACGGCCGAAATGTAAATATTGCCAATAAAAAGGCTTTTAGCTCATGCTTAAGCTGAAACTAAAACAATACCATTAGAAATCTAACTTGCATTATGAAGCATTTAACAACCATCATTAAAAATCTGGCTCTCCCATGCACAGCCATCATCACCATGGCCGCATGCAGCGACTATGCTCCAGAAGAGTATGAAGGAAATTTCACCAAGAAGGAATATGAGACAATTTTGGAATATTCCAAGAATTTCGAGAACAAGTATGGCAAGATAGACCCGCAGCACAATTGGGGCTTCGAGAATATGCCTGTGGCCAATGCTGTAGAATCAAAGAAGTTGAGACAAACAAGAGTAGGATGGGTTGATACAAACAAGAATCAGTGGTTTGACACAAACACAGGACAAGGCTCTAACGGTATAACCATACCAGGTTTGCCGTCTGATGTGGATGGAAGATACATCACCTCTGATCAAGGCGGATATAATGTGCGCATGCATGACAGCTATACTACCTTAGATTGGAATCAGCAGATTCCAGCAGGTGATGTCACAGACGAGGAGATTCTTTATGTGTCGGAATGGTTCCGCACGCATAAAGATCCAGGCTCAAAGGCTGTGAAGCTCAATGATTTCTTTATTCAGGAAGTGTCGTGGGATGAGGACAGGGTGTCTTATCCCAATGGTGCTGCCAATAATAAGGTATACTGGTACGATCAGAATAACGCTCAACAGTCAAGAGATATAACAACAAAGATGGACCAACTCTGTTGTTTCCAAAACTATAAGACCGATATGAATGATTGGCAGACCGCCACTCATATTAACAACATGAACAATGGCAACACTAATATAGCTGATGCAGGCAAAAGCTATGCTGACCTTCCTGCTGACAAAACCACTTGCGGCACATTGTTCACCAAAAGATCCATGTCACGATTCAAGTGTAATGATGGAGATTATGTGACTTCGTTTTCTGCATGGCAGAGTACAGACAGCCGTTGGACAGACAGGTATGTATTTGTTCATTTGGAGTTTACTGGCCCTGCAAGCGGAAAGAAGTACTCAGGCGATTACATAGCGTTTGATTTTGGATTCAATGGTAAGAATCCATGGGTGTATGATGGTAATGGAAATGTTGTTGAAAGACAGCCTGATGGTTATTACAGCAACTGGATTCTGAAGATAAGTCCTGCTGTGAAGGATCAGGAGGACACGTCGTCGTATACCAGACGCGTGATGTGCGAGGACCTCGGCACTACCGATGACTTCGACTTCAACGACCTTGTGTTTGATGTGTCGTTCGACAAGGTTGCAGAAGGCAACTACACAGCCAATGTGACAGTAAGAGCCGTGGGAGGTACTCTTCCAATCTATATAGGCACAGATATGAATCAAGAGCTTCATGCGGCTATGGGAGCAGATGTTAAACAGCCAGTGAATGTGGGCGCGCCCAATGGCGTGGAAACATCACAGACCGTGACACGCACAATCTATGGACTTAGTGCGCCTAATGCCGACCTCGTCCCTATATGTGTGGTAAGAGATGGCAACAAAGCCACATTGCTTCCATCCACACGCGAACTGGCGGGTGCTGCGCCAACAAAGATATGCGTGCCTACTACTGTGAAATGGATGAAGGAGAGAATGGACATCCAGAATAATGGATATGAGAAATTCGGAGATTATGTCGGCGACCGCAATGTGAAATTCTGGGAAAGCGGCAAAATCCAGACAGACAACCTCTATGAGGGGAAAAAATAACATATGCGCGCATTGCGGCCTGCAATGCATGGCAATGCATGCGTGAATTATCAAGCAAGAGGGGGCATCTATAGATGCTCCCTCTCTTTTTTTTCAATTATGCCAACAATATTGTTATTTATGGCAAAATGCTGGCGCACGAATTAAAATGTCTCCATAAGTTTTTGTAATTGAGCGAATTTGTAGTATCTTTGCAAACGTTTTGTGATTTTTGTCTTGCCATGTGCCTTGAGTGTGGATACATGGTCTGGCGACAGATAACATTGAGATATACAAATGAATAACATATAACTATTAAACATTATGACAAAAGCAGAAATTGTTGCTATGATAAGCAACCAGACAGGTGTAGAGAAGGATAAAGCGCTGAAAGTGGTAGAGGCTCTTATGGTGGTGATAAAGGAACAGACTCAGGCTGGCGAGGATATTTTCCTCCGCGGTTTCGGCACTTTCACAACAAAGACAAGAGCCCAGAAGGTAGGACGTCTCATCAAGGAAAACAAGTCTGTTGTTGTGCCTGAGCACAAGATTCCATACTTCAAGCCTTGCGAGGAATTCAAGTCAATGCTCATCTCAGAATAATTATGCTTGTATAAATGCAGGTGGCACGGACGGCAGCGCCCGACGATGCCACCTGCCGTTTTTTTCCTTAGTTTTAAGCCAGTCTCTTTATTTTGTAAAACTGATCTGTTCAGCCTGAAGAGCCACAGATTCTTCATTTTGTATAATTGATCTATTCGGCCTGAAGAGCCAGATTCTTCATTTTGTATAAATGATCTATTCGGCCTGGAGAGCCAAATTCTTCATTTTGCAAAGCCAGTCAACTCAGCCATTATTTTCGAAAAAAGGGGAATGCCCTGTGAAACTCTAATTTTATTTTAACATTGCACCTATAAACTTATGAGAAAGATAAAAGCGGCGGCAATGGCATTTGCCGCATTGACCGCGCTCGTTGCGCAAGGACAGAGCGCTGTGTCTAACGAAAAGATATGGGAACCAGGCGGACCGACCATGGGCTGGAGCTCATGGAACACCTTCGCCCTCAACATCAGCGAGTCAATCATCAAGCAGCAGGCTCTCTTGATGAATAAACGTGGCCTGTCGGCGGTGGGCTATGACCACATCAACATCGACGACGGCTATTTTGGAGGCCGTGACAAAGAGACAGGCAAGCTGCTCATACATCCCACGCGCTTCCCCAACGGGCTGAAGCCTGTGGCAGACTACATACACAAGCAGGGCCTGAAGGCTGGCATCTACTCTGATGCTGGCTGCAACACATGCGGCAGCTATCATGGCGGAGACAAGATGGGCATAGGCGTGGGACTGTACGGCCACGACCAGCAGGACTGCGACTTCTTCTTCAAGGACTGCGGCTTTGATTTCATCAAGGTTGACTTTTGCGGTGGCGACCCCATTCACAATGCCGACAAGCTCGACCTCGACGAGAGGGAACGCTATGAGGCTATTGCCAAGGCTATAGAGAACACTGGAAGGGAGGATGTGAAGCTGAACATATGCCGCTGGGCCTATCCTGGCAACTGGGCGCACGACATATCCGCCTCATGGCGCACCACTGGCGACATCAATGCCTCGTGGAATTCGGTGAAGAGCATCATCAGCGAGAATCTGTACATGTCGGCCTATTGCTATGGAGGCCACTACAATGATATGGACATGCTTGAGGTGGGCGTGGGAAACTTCTCTGGCAACACTAAGCAGGTTAAGGAGGAGAACCGCACGCATTTCGGCATGTGGTGCATCATGTCAAGCCCGCTGCTCATCGGATGCAATATATCATCGCTCACGTCATCGTCTCTGGGCCTGCTGAAGAATGAGGAGCTGATAGAGCTCAACCAGGATCCGCTGCATCTGCAGGCATATGTGGCGAAGCATGAAGGCAATACTTATGTGTTGGTAAAGGATATGCGTAAGCTGTACGGAAAGACACGTGCGGTGGCTCTCTACAACCCATCCGACAAGGCTGTGGACATGGAGGTGAAGTTTGCCGACATTGACCTCGGAGGCAAGGTGGAGGTGCGCGACCTCTTTGAGAAGAAAGACATCGGGACTATGGAGGGAAAGCTCAGCGTGAGCGTTCCTGCCCACGGCACGAGGATATACATGCTCACGGCGGAGCGAAGGCTGGAGCGTGAGCTCTATGAGGCAGAGGCCGGATACCTGGGAAAGTATCAGGAGATCTTCAACAACCAGTCGTACAAGTCGGCCATCTGCGAAAATAATGGAGCCTGCTCTGGCGGTGTGTATGCAGGATGGCTTGGCTCAGATCCGAAGAACGACCTGAGCTGGAGGAATGTATATAGCGACCAGGGCGGCAAGTACGCCATGGCCATCAAGTGCATTTCTGGTGAGCAGAGAAACATCACAGTGGAAGTGAACGGCAAGGATGTGGCTACCTTGTCATTCAACTCTGGCAACTGGAACACGGTGCAGACAAAGTCTGTGAATGTGGAGCTCAAACAGGGCGAGAACATTGTGCGCCTTTACAACAAGTCGGCCGGTGCATGGATGCCAAATGTAGACTGTATGGTGCTGAAGCGTGTCGACTCGTCCGACCGTATTGAGGTAGGAATCGATGGCGTAAAGGAAGCGGGACATGGAGCTGCCGCCTCTTCATCACGTTCTGCTGTATATAGCATTGGCGGAGCGCAAGTGTCGCATCCTGCTGAAGGCATATACGTGAAAGATAGAAAAAAATATATGGCTAATTGATGTTGCTGGCATGTGTGTCTTAGGGATTGTCAGTTCCATAGAGCTTGTGAACCGACAATCCCTAAGACACACCATCAGATATTATGCGGCATCCGCATAAGCGAATAATCTGCTGGAAAACTACAAACTTACAGATGACATCTCACTCGATTTGTCCCGTTGCCTGAAGATCCAGAATAAACAGGGGGCATTGGCTGAAGCGTGGAAGCCAATGCATGAAAAACCTCGGTGCCACATGTGCATATTTAACATAATGCTGAAAATAAAACGCTATGCCTTAAGCTTGATGATGCTCAGCATGTGCATCTGAAAGGTGAAATTTAATCTGCGCATAGGCTTGGAGCCAGTTGAAGCCAGCAGCATGCTCGATTGCGATGCTGATAGGCAGAAAAAAGTATATTAGGATACTTGCCCAAGTATCCTAATATACTTTGCGATGTATCCTAATATACTTTGCGATGTATCCT
>OQWI01000300.1_pt1 | contig 23368 bp, 14 predicted proteins | sample 1691551 | NCBI WGS metagenome assembly OQWI01 (sample SAMN03418259, study PRJEB22391) | human gut metagenome | biome: human-gut; feature: organic feature; material: feces | host: Homo sapiens | place: Tanzania | collected 2013-01
ATTAAAAACAAGCAAAAGGCATCTTATAAAAGCCGAAAGACCGCAAGAAGTAATATGAAAATTTCTTACACGGCCTAATGACCGATTTGGGTTAAAATACGGGGTACAAATTTAGTATTTTTTTCGCTCATTGCCAATATTCGGCGGAAAAAAAGCAAACCGACCGCACCAAAATCAAGCGCGAAGAAAAAATATTTCCAACGGAATGTGGAATTGGCACGATTTATGCTTAATCGTAAGGCGTAAGCGTTTCACGTTTCACATCCAACTTAATTACCCTAATCACACCATTGAAAAGCAACTCAAAACATTCCGCCACGGTGTCGCGCCCCTCCATTCGGCGCAACACCGTAAATTATTTTACGCACGCGCGCGCGATGCACAAAGTCAACAAGCCAACAAGCCAACTGGTCAACAAGTCAACGAGCCAACAGGCCAACGAGCCAACAAGTTTTCGAGCCTTCGAGTTATCGAAATTTCGAGAGCCAAAGCCATCGTCTTAACTTCTTTAACTTCTTAACTTCTTAACTTCTTAACTTCCAAAAATTCTAACTTCTAATTTCTAATTTCTGACCAGTGTTTCGCCAAGTTGTTATCTATCAATACTATTGTCGGTTTTCGGCAATTTTTTGAAGGCGTGGAGCTTGCAAAAATGTTCACCATTATTCACATGAAAGAAAGGAAAGTTTTCCAAAAATTTTTTTATTTATCTGATTTTTAATGTGTTAATTTTTTAATTAACAGAAAAAGTTTTCCAAAACGAAAATTGTTAATAACTTTTCGGTAATTTTTGTTGCATAATCAGAATGCTTTAAATACCTTTGCAAATACATAATTCAAGCCCGCAAATCGGTGGGCTTTTATTACGCAAAACACAACAAATAAAACAACCCTATCAATATAGCATTTTCCACTATGATTCAAACCGTACTCAAACGCGACGGCCGACAAGTAGGCTACAACGAAGAAAAAATCAAGGCTGCGATTCGCAAGGCGATGATAGCAGCAGAAGTAAACGACGACGAAGCGCTCATTCAGCGCATTGCCGACCGCATCGGTATGCGAGGCAAAAGCCAAATGACCGTGGAGGCAATCCAAGACATGGTGGAAAACGAATTGATGAAGAGCCCCTACAAGCAGGTGGCGCGCACCTACATCAAATATCGCCACTCGCGCAATGTGGCACGCAAGGCCGGCACAGCCAACGTGTTTAAGGAAATCATCAACGCCAAAAACAACGACATCACTCGCGAAAACGCCAACATGAACGCCGACACCCCTGCCGGCATGATGATGAAGTTTGCCAGCGAAACCACCAAACCATTTGTCGACGACTATTTGTTGAGCGAGGAAGTGCGCGAGGCTGTGGCCGACAATGTGCTCCACATTCACGACAAGGACTACTACCCCACCAAGAGCCTCACTTGCGTGCAGCACCCTCTCAACAAGGTGCTGGAAAACGGCTTCGTGGCTGGTCATGGCGAAAGCCGCCCCGCCAAGCGTATCGAAACCGCAAGCGTGATTGCTTGTATCTCGATGGAGACTGCGCAAAACGAGATGCACGGTGGTCAGGCAATACCTGCGTTCGACTTCTATTTGGCTCCATTCGTCCGCAAAAGCTATATTGAGGAGGTGAAGAATGTGGAAGCCCTCACCGGCAGCGACCTCAGCAGCCTTTACGACGCCGAAATCGACGACTTCATCGAAAAGCCTCTCGATTTCCTCACTGGCGAACAGCGCGCGCAGCAGCACGCCATCAACCGCACCGTGAGCCGTGTACACCAAGCCATGGAGGCGTTTATCCACAATATGAACACTATCCACTCCCGTGGTGGCAACCAAGTGGTGTTTAGCTCCATCAACTACGGTACCGACACCAGCGCAGAAGGCCGCTGCATTATCCGCGAACTTCTCCGCAGCACCTACGAGGGTGTGGGCAACGGCAGCACTGCCATCTTCCCTATCCAAATATGGAAGAAGAAGCGTGGCGTGAGCTACCTCCCCGGCGACCGCAACTACGACCTGTACCAATATGCGTGCAAGGTGACCGCTCGCCGTTTCTTCCCTAACTTCGTGAACCTCGACGCCACTTTCAACCAACACGAACTTTGGCGTGCCGACGATCCCGAACGCTACAACTACGAAATCGCTACGATGGGTTGCCGCACCCGCGTGTTTGAAAACCGTTTCGGTCCTAAGACCTCTATCGGCCGTGGCAACATCTCGTTCAGCACCATCAATATTGTGCGCCTTGCCATCGAATGTATGGGCGTGAAGAATAAGGAAGACCGCGAAAACCTGTTCTTCGCAAAACTCGACAAGGCTCTCGAAGTGACTGCCAAGCAACTCCACGAGCGCTTCCAGTTCCAAAAAACCGCTATGGTGAAGCAGTTCCCTCTGCTCATGGCACAGCTGTGGAACGGTGCTTCCGAACTCAAGCCTAACGACACCATCGAGAGCGTAATCAACCAAGGCACTCTCGGCATCGGTTTCATCGGTTTGGCTGAATGTTTGATTGCCCTCGTGGGCAAGCACCACGGCGAAAGCGAGGAGGCACAAAAGCTCGGTCTGAAGATTGTGACCTACATGCGCGACCGTGCATTGAGTTTCTCGGAGCAATATCAGCACAACTACAGTATTCTCGCCACCCCAGCCGAGGGCTTGAGCGGCAAGTTCACCAAGCGCGACCGCAAAGACTTCGGCGAAATCCCTGGCGTGACCGACAAGGCATACTACACCAACTCCAACCACGTGCCTGTATATTACAGATGCAGCCCTAAGCACAAGGCAGAAGTGGAAGCACCATACCACGATTTGACCCGTGGCGGCCATATCTTCTATGTGGAAATCGACGGCGATGCCACCCACAATCCTGAAGCCATTGCCAACGTGGTGGACTTGATGGACAAGTACAACATCGGCTACTGCTCCGTGAACCACAACCGCAACCGCTGTATGGACTGCGGCTACGAAGACGCTACCGAAAACCTGAAGGAATGTCCACACTGCCACAGCACAAGAATCGACAAACTCCAACGCATCACCGGCTACCTCGTAGGCACCACCGACCGCTGGAACTCCGGCAAACTCGCCGAACTCAACGACCGCGTAGTGCATAAATAAGGACAGAGGTTAGAAGTTAGATATTAGAAGTTAGATATTAGATATTAAGAGGTTAAAAGTTTTTTACCAAAGGCGATAGTGCCGTCTTAACTTCTTTAACTTCTTAACTTCTTCAATCCCTTAACTTCTTCAAAAATTCGAAACATCACACTTAATGAGATACTTAAAGATAGTCCCGGGGACATCGGTTGATGGACCGGGACTTCGTACATCGGTTTATTTCGCAGGGTGTTCGCACCACTGCCACGGATGCCACAACGAGCATTCGTGGGACTTTATGGGCGGTGAGCAAATCGCCCCAGAGGCACTGTTGCAAAAACTGCTCGAAAACGAGGAACCCGTCACCCTGTCGGGCGGCGACCCACTCCAGCAGCCTCACGACGAACTGCTCGCCCTGCTCAAGGGACTGAAAGCCCACAATGTGAATGTGTGGTGCTTCACCGGCTACACCTTCGAGCAACTGCTCACCAATCGCCAGCACAAGGAACTTCTCGGCTACATCGACGTGCTGGTTGACAGTCCATTCGTCTTGGCGCAACGCGACACCAACCTACGCTTCCGAGGCAGCACCAACCAGCGCATCCTCAACGTAAAGGCATCCCTCGCCGCCAGCCGCCCCGTCCTCACCCCCTACCAAGAAAGCCCCATATTATAGCTGAAATCTGCGATCATTGCTATCGGCAACGCCTCTCTCCATTAATTACGCAGAAATACATTACACAACCACATTCAGACGAGAAAAATGTATTATATTTGCGCATATTCTTAAGGAGTTAAGTCAATATACGGAGATTAACAGAAAATAAAATATGAAATACGGTCTATCTATAGCACTTGCGCTGTTATGGTTTGCGTTCTCCACAAGCTATGCACAAACGCATCTTACCGATTGGAAAAATCTAAACAGTAAAAGCACTATCACGTGCATCACCCACAACACGGACTACCTCTACGCATCTACCATGGGAGGCGGCATAGTACAAATCAATAAGCGCACTGGCGAGCAACACTGCATTGACCATGCACAAGATGGGCTTCCTGATAATTATGTACTTTCAGTCACATTGCATAACAACGAGTTATGGACCACAAACCGTTTTTATGGTATATCGCAACGCGCCAATAACCGCTGGTTCAGCCACACCTCTGCCAATACTGGCTTCCGCACAAACCAATGGTTTCATAGCATCGCCTTCGACGGCAACACTACATGGGTAGGTGGTTTGTTGGCACTCTACGAAATGCGCGATGGAAAAGTAGTAAACACCTACGATGTGAATCCACTAAGCAACCACTGCATTGTAACCGCCATTGCTTTTGACCATAACAAACAACTATGGTTCACGGTCTATGACTACAGACGAAAATACGCCCTTTGCACGTTAGACAAAAGCTCAGGGATGGTGGTCGATAAATGCAACGACTATGGCGACGCTTATGCTTTGGCTGTGGATAACGACAACACACTGTGGGTTGCCACCAAACAGGGATTGCTCCACTACACTGACCAATCACAAACCCTATTCAACTCTTCCAACACATCCCTCACAGAGGACGCAGTTTCCGATGTAAAAATTGATGAGCAAAACAATATTTGGTTCATAACCGACCATAATTTGTGCTGTTACAACCGCACCACGTTCACTACATACCCTATCCCTTATTCTGACGACTTCTTGCGTTGCTTTGACATCGACGGCAAAGACATTTATGTCGGCACTCATCAACATGGTATGCTCTCCCTAACAAACAATGCCCTTACCCCTATCTCCTACACTTTTCCTAATGCTCCAACGTCATCTATGCGTGGTGGTTGCGTGGACAAACAAGGGCGTTTTTGGGCAGGAACTATGACAGGAGCATTTGCCTATAACCCAACTGACGGCACAACAGAAATACTACCTATGCGTCAGATTGACGAAATTGTATCTGATAATAAAGGTGACGTTTGGCTAAAACCTTTCAACACGGGTGACACTTGTCTCATTGAAATAACACCCACCGACACCATAGCATACCGATACGACCAATATCCATTCAACGACAATTACATTTGCCAAATGCGTTTCGACCACACCAATCGCCTGTGGCTTGCCACCACACATGGGTTGATATTTCGCGACAACGGACAATGGCATGTCTATTCCACCACTAATTCAAATCTCCCTACCAACTATATATACAGTATAGACTTCGACAGCCAAAACAATGTTTGGTGTGGCACTTTCGGAGCAGGGCTGACCTGTTTTAACGGCACGAGCTTCACAACTTACACCACCAAACAAGGTCTTGAGTCAGATTTTGTAGCAGCTGTATGTGTAGATAAAAACGATGTCGTATGGTTCAACTGTCGCAGCAGCCAATACCCAGAAATATACGGTTTGGGGTTATCGTCGTTGCATAATGGACAGTTCAAAACATACACTGCCAACAACTCACAGCTTGCAAGTAACACTATATGGGACATAGAGACTGACGCAAAAAACAACCTATGGCTCGCCACTGGCGACGACAAGGGTGTTACACAGTTCGATGGCACACATTGGAACATATACAATACCGACAACTCTGGGTTGGCACTCAATGAAGCAACACATATAGCACTCGACGAGTATAATCGCCGAATTTGGTTTACATGCTACACTGGTGGTGGCGTAACGTATGCTAATTTGCAATACGACAACTCTGCTGTTACCACTTTAAACGCAAGTAAAGAACTGACCATACGTAATAATCATGTATTATTAGATCTTCCTGCCAATGTTTCTGTGTTCGATACCACAGGCCACCTTATATTATCCGACTACGGTACAAATATCGACCTCTCCAACCTCCATAGGGGCATCTATATCGTTCACACTTCCAGCACAAATTACAGAGCAGCCCGAATAATCATTCCGTAGTTTTTCTCAATCATTAATGATTTCCTCGTATAGATACAAGACACCCCCAATTCTCACCATATTATAATCAACAAACGATAGCATCCCATAACATATTCCCTATTAGGATTTTAGACTTTTGGGGAATATGGGGATTTTTACTATATTTGCAAAGTATAATCATTCATTTAATAATTTAATTTTTACGCTATGAACAAACTCTTCAAACTTGTAAAACATCTGACGATGTCGCTGTTTGCAATGGCAACCTTAATTGGCACAACAGCTAACGCCGAGCGTTTGCTCACCGAAAATTTTGAATACGAACTCGGAAATCTGTATTCCCAAGACGGCTGGCTGAAATACGGCACACAAGCAGCTGGCCCAGTGCAAGTGATTGACAATGCGCTCACCTACCCCGACTACCAAGACAAAGCCGTGGGCAAGGCTGTGCACCTCACCCAAGTGGCATCGGGCGAAGATTTGATGCGCGCTGTGAGCGAAACAGCCATCTCTTCTGGAAAAGTGTATCTGTCAGCATTGGTAAAAGTGAACGCTGTGGCCGACAACCAGTATTTCCTGGCGTTTATCCAACCCACTTCTGCTGGTATCGTTGACAAAAAAACGCCACCAGAAAACACTCGCCTGATAGCATCTAAAGGCAGTGCCGACGGCAAATTTGTGTTTAAAATCTCGCGCAATAGCGCCACCTTATTCGAATCAACCGAAGAATTCGAACTTGGCAAAACCTATTTGGTGGTGATGAGTTATGAATTTAAGGAAGGCACTAAAAACGACGTGGTACAACTTTGGGTAAACCCTGCTGTGACAAGCACAGAACCACAACCCAACGCTGCCATCAATTCTACTACCCACACCGGTGCCGACATGAAGAGCTTCCAAGCCATCGAGCTTCGTCAAGGTTCTTCTGCCACCAAGGTTGGACCAGAAGTGATTGTCGACGCTATTCGCGTGGGCACCGCATGGACCGACCTCTTTGATGTGGCATCTACCGAGCCAACCATGACCGTAACCCCAACCGTGGTTTACGACGGTTCTGCTGTGGCAATCGGCTCAAGCACCACTTTCGCCACCTACGCTGTGGAATACGCCAACTTGGAAAATCCTATCGACGTTTACCTCACTGGTGCCAACCGCAACCAATTTGAGGTTTCTGCCGAAACTATTCCTGCTGGCAGCGGCAAAGCCACTATCACCCTCACCTACAAGCCACAGACTATAGGCAAGCACACCGCACGCATCAATTTTGAAAGCACGGTGAGCACACTCAACACTGGTTTTGCAGCCACAGGTATCGCTTGGGACCCAGCAAATCCGCCAATGATTGTAGCCCACAGCGGAGGTTTGACTTCTTTCACCTGCAAGGCTGGCGAACAGCAAAAGCAAACCATCACCGTCACCACCTCCGACCTCCCCGACTACGGTAAGGCTGCTGTGAAGGGTTTGAGCAACGGCGCATTTATCATCAGCACCGCCACTTTGCTCAAAAACGGCAACACACAAATCAACATCACTTTCAAGCCTCTCGTTCCAGGCGACTACGAGGAAGTGATTGAGTTTAGCGGTATCAAGGCTGTAACCGAAACGATCCGCATCTACGGTACAGCAACCGAAAACGGCACCACCGAGGACCGCGAAGGCGACCGTCTGCCTCTCGACGATAGCAAGCCATTGGCTTCATACATGCAAAACTTCGACGGTGTGACCAAAAACAAGCCTTTGAGCATCGAGGGTTGGAAGAACCTGGCACAAGTGGGCAACCGCGCATGGTGGGGCTACACTTGGGCTGACGGCAACAGCGCAGCTAAGGTTACTCCTTACGATAGCAAAATGGAAGAAACCACTCCTTGCGTGATGACGCTCGTGAGCCCAGCTCTCGACTTCAAGAACACGCCAAACCCTGTGCTCACCTTCAAGGTGATGGGCACACTCATGCGTGATGGCATGGCCGACCAACTGGAAGTGTGCTACATTGAGAAAGACGGCGAAAGCATGTATGTGCAACCTATCGACGGCCTCAATATCCCTGCATCTCCCGACAAGAACGAAGAATGGGTGCCTTACACCATCGACCTGAAGGGCCTCGACCTCGCCGACACTTTCTTTATCGGCTTCCGCTTCAACAGTAGCCGTGGCGCAGAAAGCACCACTTCTTACTACATCGACGACTTCAGTTGGGGACAAACCAATGTGCCTCTGATTCGTCCAAACATTCGCGAAGGCTCTTTCAAAGCCACCGCTGGCAAGAAAGCCACCAGCCCCGACATTGAAATTGAAGGTATCGCACTCACCAGCGACATCAAGATTTCGCTCTACGGCGCACACAAGGGATTCTTCACCCTGAGCACCACCACCCTGCCTGCTGCTGGCGGCAAGTTCAACCTCGACTTCCTCAACACCGAACCAGGTGAATACGCTGTGGAAGTGGACCTCAACTCTGAAGGCGCACCTCTCACCGCCGTTATCGTGGGCGTGCAAAACGAAACAGCCACCGGCATCACCGATGTGATTGTGGATTTGTCACAACCTGTAAGTGTTTACGACATTCAGGGCCGCGCCCTCATCACCAACAAGCAAATCAGCAGCACAAGCGAACTGAAGAGCGCATTCGGCGAAGGCATCTACATCGTGAAGCAAGGCGAAAAAGCATGCAAAGTGAAACTCTAATCAACAACTCAAAATTCGAATTTTCGAAATCTCGAAATCTCGATAATTCGATAACCCCATAAGAAAAAAGGAGAGATTCCCGAAAGAATCTCTCCTTTTTTATACTCTTGCGCCGTGCGCCTTATTCCTCATACCATGTAGAATACATCAGGTAGTTTTTGGCGATTTTCACGTTGATTTCCTTTGCTTGCGCAGGGTCAACCATCTTTTTGAATTTCGCTGGACTGCCTGCCCACAGTTCGTGAGGACCAATCTTGGTGCCACCGAGCACCACGCTACCAGCAGCCACGATTGCGCCTTCGCCCACTTCTGCGTGGTCGAGAATGATGCTGCCCATGCCTATCAGCGCCATATCGTGGATAGTGGCACCATGCACCACCACATTGTGGCCAATCGACACGTCGTTACCGATAGTGGTCACTGATTTCTCATACAGCGTGTGAATCACCGCATTGTCTTGAATGTTCACACGGTTGCCAATCTTGATGGTGTTGACATCACCACGGAGCACAGCACCAAACCAGATGCTGCAATCGTCACCCATGGTCACATCGCCCACGAGCACTGCATTGTCGGCAAGGAAGCAGCCCTTACCCATTTTGGGATCGAAACCCCTAACTTTTCTGATAATTGCCATAACTTTTATATTGATTTACATTTTTGTTCAAGCCATTGAGCCTCGTCGGCACTGAGCAGCGGACGCAAACGCTCGCACACCATAGCGTGGTAGTCGTTGATTTGCTTCACTTCCTCGCGGCTGAGCATATCCATATCCATCAAAGTGGTGTCGTAGGGGAAAAGCGTGAGCGATTCAAATTTGTAGAATTCGCCCCACTCTTCATTGCTGCACGCTGGCACGCAAAGGAGCAGGTTTTCGGTGCGTATGCCGTATTCGCCTGTCTTGTAGATGCCCGGCTCATTGCTGGTGACCATACCCAATTCGAGCGGTGTAGGGTTCGCCTCCATACGAATGCTCTGCGGACCTTCGTGACAGCCCAAGAAGTGGCCCACGCCATGTCCTGTGCCGTGCAGATAAGTCATGCCCTCATTCCAGAGTGGACCACGAGCCAGCACGTCGAGTTGCACACCCATAGTGCCTTTGGGGAACACCGCACGAGCCAGTGCCAAGTGTCCTTTCAAAATGAGTGTATAGTCGTGCTTCTCTGCCGCTGTGGGGTTGCCGAGGCTAATAGTACGAGTGATGTCGGTGGTGCCTTCCAAATATTGTCCACCTGTGTCGATGAGCAGCAATCCCTCTGGGGCGAGGGTGTAAGCCGATTCGTCGGTCGCCTCGTAGTGCACAATGGCACCATGATCCTTATAGCCGGCAATCATGTGAAAACTGTCGCCACGATTCGATGCGTAAGCGGCACGCTCCTGCTGAAGACTGCGGTCAACATCCATTTCCGTGATGCCGTTAGCCACATTCTGCTCCAGCCACATCATCATGCGCACCATAGCCGCGCCATCGTAGAGCATGGCTTGACGGAAGCCCGCTATCTGACACTCGTTCTTCACGCCTTTAAGCGCAATCACTGGCGACGCCATATAGGTTTTGTTGCAAATCATCGCCTGACCGAGAGCGTCGCTCACACGGTTAGGGTCAACCATCACCGTGGCTGTGCTGCTGATTTTGCCGAGGAATTTCTCAATATCGTCGTAATCCTTGATTTTCACGCTGTATTTCTTCAGGTGGTCCTTCACTTCAGAGGTCACCTTTTCAGAGTCGATAAACAGCACTCGCTCATCTTCGCTCACATACGCAAACGCGATAACCACAGGAGTGTAGTCCACATCGCTGCCACGCAAGTTCAGCAGCCAAGCGATCTCGTCGAGGGCGGTGATGAGCAATCCGTCGGCATCGGCAGCGTCGAGGGCATCAACCACGCGCGAAATCTTGCTGTCCACATCTTCACCAGCCAGTGCCTCATCGTGTACGAAAGCTGGATTCATCGGGCGTGCAGGGCGATCGGTCCAAATGGCCTCGGCGGCACGGAAATCGGGGGCAAACATAAAGCCATTCTGAGCGCAGAACATTTCAATGCGGTTCGCCTCAATCAGCGAAAATAATCGTCCGTCCACACCCACCACGGCATCTTCGTCAAGCACCTCGCCGAGCCATTCGAGCACGGTGGGCTCACCTGGGATATTCTCCTTGCGGAGCGTGAAGCCAGAGCCCTCAAGTTGCTCAGCCGCTTGCAGGAAATAGCGGGAATCGGTCCAAAGTCCGGCATCGTCGAGCGTAACCACAGCCGTACCGTTGCTGCCTGTGAAGCCACTCACATAGTCACGAAATTTCCAATGCTCACTCGGATATTCACTCTGGTGAGGGTCGGTGCCAGGAATAATCACTGCATCAATATGCTTACTGCGCATCAAATCACGCAGTGCCTCAAGATGAGGAAACGTTTCTTTACTCATCGGTTATATAGTTTTTAATTTTAGTAACTCACAAAGATAACGATTTTCCACGAAATATACACAACACACATGTCCCCTTATGCGTCAATAACCGCTTTTCACAACAGGGAGGTCATACAAACAGGAATAAAGACATTTTTTGAACCTTCCTCCTCATGGTAGTCTTTCGTGGTGATGATATACGAACACGCAATGCGCTCCTTGAATTTTTCATTGAAGCGGTCGATTGACACGTGCGACTTGGTTCCCGACGACTTCACCTCAATCGGACAAATCTTAGCACCACGAGAGATAAGGAAGTCTATCTCATAATTATGTTTTTCGTCCTTTTTCCAAGTGTAGTAAAACAGTCTGTTGCCAGCAGCCACAAGCATTTGCGCCACCAAATTTTCATACACATACCCCAAATTAGCCGATAGTTTGCCGTTGAGAAGCTTGTTGTATATCTCATTTTCGGTGTAATCCTTATCCCAAAACGCTAAAGTGACAAACAGTCCCGTATCAGCCAGAAATAACTTATATCTGTCCAAGTCCTGCGTCAGCCCCATTCCCACACACGGGTCGTCTGCACGATACACCATATTCACAGTTTTACTGTCTTCCATCACTTTCACCAGTTCAGTCAGCTTATCCTTACCCGTTTCGCCAATCACCGACATTGGAACATATCTCGACACATTCCTATACAATTGACCAGGTATCGATTTGAACAGCTTTGAAATTCTGCCAGAAGTGTCTATTTTCTGAAAATCATCGTCATATAGCTGAATGATTTTACGCTTCACTTTGTCCACTTGCTGTAAATTATTGGTTTGCAAATAAGCTAACACAGCCTGAGGCATTCCTCCCACAAGCATATATAACCTCAAATCCCTCATAGCCGTGCGCAAAGAGTTAGCGAGGGGCTTACGCTTGTTCAAAAACGTTTTCAGCAAAGGAATGGTCACCTCATCGCCAAGAGCCCATCGAAACTCCTCATAATCCATAGGATACATTTGAAGGCGGTCTTCCTCACTTGGAATCGTGATGTTTTCAGTATTCTTCTTTATGGAAATTAGCGACCCAGTTTCAATATAGTCGTATCTGCCATCTGCCACCAAATACTTTATTGCCTGACGGGCAAGAGGAAAACTCTGCACTTCATCAAACACAATCACCGACTGCCGTTCAAACAATTGCACATGATAAGTGGCCTGCAATTTAAGAAAAAGCATATCTAAGTCGGTCAAATCCTCAAACAAACCCTTAGTTTCTGCTGACGACCTATTAAAATCTATAATTATATAGGATTTATATTGACTGCGTGCAAACTCCTCCACTACCGTTGACTTGCCAACACGTCTGGCTCCTTCTATCAATAGTGCGGTTTTGCCATCAGACTCCGTCTTCCACTGGAGCATTTTTTCGAAGATTTTTCGCTTGAAAACTCTATTTTCCATAACTATCTGATTTTATGACACAAAAATACAAAAAAAACAATTCCCCCGCAATTCAAAACAGCATTTTTTCCAGTTTCCCCGATGTTTTCCAAACCATTTTATCGGGTTTCCCCGATGTTTCACAACCCAATTTATCAGGTTTCCCCGATGTTTTTTGGTTTAGGTATGGGGGGCAACATGTTTGGCGTTTCAAAAAAATATGGGCGACCTCGGTAGTGAGGTCGCCCATACGGGTTATGTGGAAAACATAAGTTGTTTTCGGGGATAGGGATTAGTTGCGGAGCTTGAGAGCCTTAACTGAACCGTCGCTGTACTTGCGAACGATGATGTAGATTTGACCATCGCTTGCCTCAGGCTTAGCCACCTTCGCGCCACCTACGGTGTAGTAAGCTTCGCCCACTACGGTCTTGCCGCTCACGTCGTTGATGCCAGTAGCCTCCTCAACGTTGAGGGTCAGAATCCAAGGCACACCTTGCACTTCAGTTTCAGGAGCCTTAGCCACATAAGCTGGAACATTCTTTGAAGCTGAGAAATAAGGCTTCACATAGAGTGTAACTGTCACGCCCTGAATAGGGGTAGTCACGGTAGCGTCGTTGCCATCGATCTTAATCATTTCAGGAACATCCCATTTCAAGTTTTCGGCAGTGCCGACGTTGAATTTGTTCTTGGTCACATTTGTGTAAGTGTCGCCTTCTGCAAGAACCACAGCAGCAGCGTGAGCCTGAACTTGAGGATCGCCGGCTGCGATTACTGGAAGTTGATAAGAGTAGTTGTCTGCTCTTACCCAAGCAGGAGTGTCTTGACCTTCGTTGAGGTCGAGAGCCACGAGTTCCTTAACGCCCACGCCTGTACCAATCACGTTGTTGTCGCCATAGCTTGCGCCTTCGCCCTTAGCCGAGAGGTCGTTGAGGTAGTAAGAGTTGGTGCAAGAGTTGTTGTCGCCCCAATACTTCTCTTCTTCGCCCTTAGTGGTACCCACGAGAGCACCACCGCAACCTTCGTCAGCAGTGATAAGACCCACGTTCACGCAGTTCACAAGTTGAGTGCGAGCCACCTTTGCGTAATAGCTTGGCGAACCTACGATACCACCCACGCGTGTTCTACCTACGATAGGACCAGCGTTGAAGCAGTTCTTCAAAGTGGCTTGTGCGCTACCTGCGATACCGCCCACGCCGTAGTTGTTCTTATCGGCAGTAGAAGTGGTAGAAATCTTACCCACGTTCACACAGCCTTCAAACACAGAGGATTCGCTATTGTTGTTACCAACCACGCCACCTGCATTGTATTGAGCCACGGTCACATCACCATAGTTGATACAGTTAGTGATTGAGCTGTTCTTACCTGCGAGTGTGTAGCAAATACCTGCTGCGCCCCAGAAGCTTTGCTCGATTGAACCATAGTTGACACAGCTGTCGATATAAGTATCCTTGGTCACATAAGCCACGATACCTGCAATCTGCTGAGCCGCCGATGCCACGTTACCAAAGTTTGCACAATTCTTGAACACCACTGGATAAGCTTCGGTTGGAACCGATTTGTAGTTACCAGTGATACCGCCTGTATAAATGCTCTTGGTGTTGGTCACATAACCGAAGTTAGCACAACCTTCGAAAATAGAACCTGCAGAGTAGAACGCCGCAATACCGCCCATCGACGATGATGAAACAGCCTTAGTTGCTGTAGCAGTGATGTCGCCACGGTTGAAACAGCCGATATAGTGGCAAACGCTATTGCCAGCTGTAGCCACTTGGATAGCTGTGATACCACCAATATTAGCGTTACCAATTACATCACCACTGTTTTCACAGCGGTCGAAGGTGTAAACATAGCCACCAGACTTACCGCCACAGTTAGCCAAGATACCGGCACTTGAGCCAGAGTTGATTTCGCCCTCGTTCACACATTCCACAAACTTAGCAGGATATGCGTAAGCTGCGATACCAGCCGCATAGCCAGCAGTTGTAGTAGAGGTAATCTTACCAGTGTTGACACATTTCTTAAATTCAGTGTCTTCATAAACGTAAGCTGCAATACCAGCCACATAAGTAGAAGGTGTTGATACCTCACCAGTATTCTTCACTTCTTCAAGAACAGCGCCTTGGTAAACATAACCAGCCACACCACCGATGTAAGAAGTGGTACCAGTCACCTTACCGGTGTTCTTCACCTTATAGAGCTTACCATAGAGTTTACCTACCACGCCGCCAAGACGACCGAGCTTGGTTACGCCCTTAGGACCGCCAAGACCGCTTTGGGTTTCGCCAGCAGCGGTAACGTTGCTTACCACACCATAAGGAGCGATAGTTGAGAAGAGCGAACCGTCGCCTTCAAATCTGGTCTTGTAGGTATAGCCTTTCACTGCAAATCCCTTACCGTCGAAGTTGCCTGCAAATGGAGTGATACCGTCATAGCCGAGAGGCTTGATGCCGCCTTCCACGCCAGTGAAGTCGATGTCGTTGGTCAGCACCACGTATGTGCCCTTGAGGTTGTCGGCTGTGCTTGCCATAAAGTCGGCAAGAGCATTCCATTCTTGAGCATTGGTGATGCGCCATGGGTCATCAAGTATACCAGTACCCTGAAGTGGGCAGATAGGAAGTACAGAGATTTCGATAATCTTAGAGAACTTGCCGTTGGTGATGGTCAGCGTGTCCTTAATCACTTCTTGAGTGGAAGGAATACCCTTCAGCACATTGCCTTCAAGCTTGAAGTGGGTGCCTTGAGCGAGAGTTGCCACGCCATTAACCACGGTTGCGTCCTCTCTAAGATTCTTACAGGTCAAGCCTGGGAAAACGATGAGCTTAGAAGAGATAGCTTCAATAGCACGTTCGTCGTCGGCAAAGAGTTTCAATACTGGATACTTGCCAGCCTCGAATGTCCAAACTTCAGTATCAAAGCCTTCAAGAGCGGTGCCTGAGGTGAGGAAGCTTGTTGCCACGCCAGTCATGCCTTCATGGTCGGCATTTGCATCAGCAGGAATGTCGAGAATTTGGATATCCCAGTAGTTGCCACGAATGTCCTGAGATGTACTTTGTGATTCACCACCAGCCATAGCACCGTTGGTAGCGGCATCACCAGAGAATACTGTGCCAAAGTTCACACAGTTGATCATATCGTTGCGGTAGTAGCTGGCAGTAGTGGTTTCCAAAATTGGGCCCCAGTAACCTACGATACCACCTGCACGCTTGATTTGAGCGGAAATTGTACCTGCGTTCACACAGTTCACAAACTTACCGCCAGATGATGAAGTACCAGCGATACCACCAGCCGACTGAAGTTGGGTTGCGAAATTGGTTGCGAGCTGACGGATCTCAATACGGCCTACGTTCATACAGTTTTCAATCACACTGTAAGTAGCACCTGCGATACCTGCAACCTGTCCGTAACCGCCTACGATGTTACCTGCGTTGAAGCAGTTTCTAATCTTACCTTCCTTGGTGTTTTGACCAGAAATACCACCAATCCAGCACGATACGGCACGAATGTTAGCGTAGTTGCGGCAGTTTTCTACCAAACCGCTATTGTAAGCAACCACAGCGGCTGAAGTAGCGAAGAAGTTGAGTTCGCAGTCAGCAGCCACGTTGATGTTCTTCACCACACCGTCGGCGCCAAGGCGACCTACAACACCCTTGTGCGACTTGCAATCGTTGGTGTTGAGTGTGCCCCAAGAGGTTTCTGTACCTTCGGTCTTCCAAGCCACAGCGTCGAATTTCATCTTGTGGATGAAGTGTCCGTCACCATCGAGAACACCTTCAAAGGCGTTGTGAGCGTCGCTCATGTCTGAGCAAATACCCAAGAACGACTGGTCGTATTCGAGGTCGATGTCGTTAGCGAGCTTGAAGTAAACGCCAGCGAAGAGTTGCTTCTTCTCGGTAGTGAGTTTTGAGAGAAGAATGAGGTCGGCCTTAGTCTTGATGAGGAATGGATTGCTTTCCACACCACCACCTTCGTAAGGAATTGGAGCCACCTTCATGAAGCGATAGTAGCGCATGTATTTCTCTGAAGGAATATAGAAGAATACGGTATCGGTACCAAATTCGCTATTTTCGTTCAGAATGATTTCATTGTTGGCATTGATGCCTGCGTAGTGACCTTGCGCTTTGAGCACATCGCCATCGAGGAATCCCACTTGCACAGCAGCGTCTTTGTTCACAACAGCCTTCTTGGTGAAGGTGTCGAAACTTGCGCCCTTAGGCATTACCACTGCCATGGTGGCGAGCTTTGATGCCTCGGTGTCCTTAAATGCGGTAAGAGCTGGATATTTGCCAGCCTCGAATGTCCAAACCTTTGAGTCGAAGCCAGCAGGACCAGCTGCACCCACCAGTTGCTCGGTGTCAACACCGTATTCAGAGTTGGTGAAGTTTACGATTTGCTTATCGAAGTAAACGTTGGTCAATACAGGCTTAGAGTCTTTCATAATCACACCAATGATTTCATTGTTTTGAACATTGGGTTGTGATTGATATTGATAAGTTTCAGATACGATGCTACCAGCAGAGTAAACGTTGGTCATCTTACATTCAGTAATTGGGTCACCACTTTTCCTTTGGTAAGCGTTGATGCGACCTACTGCACCACCTGAAGAGCGTGACGACATTGCGTCGATGCGGCCGTTGAAGAAGCAGTTCTCGATGTCACCGCGCAGGTAACCTACCACACCACCTACAATAGGACCAGAAGCGTAAGTGCTCATTGTACCCACTGCAAAGCAGTTCTTCATGGTAGAGGCAGAGTTGAAACCTACCACACCACCTACGGTCTGATATTGTGATCTGAGTGAACTTGCGTCGATAGTACCAGCGAACCAGCAGTTTTCCATTGTGGTGAAGAACAAGTTACCAATCACACCACCCACTGGCAAACCAGGGGTTGCGGTGCTCATAGCAGCAGATAGAATCTTCACATTCTTGGCATAGCAGTTCACCACTGGACCGTGACCTTCGCCAGCCACGCCACCAGTATAGCCATAGTTGCCAGAGATTTCGCAATTCTCAACCTGTGCGTTGGTCAATCCGGTAGAGATACCAGCCACAGCACCCACGCCATAGCTTGTGGCGGTGATGGTTGAGTTCTTAACAGATACGTTTTCAATTGGACCGAGAGCCCAACCCACGATAGCAGCTGCGTAAGCGTTGCCACAGTTGATGGTTGCGTTCTCCATCTTCAAGTTCTTAATCACAGCCACGGTGTCGGTACGGCCGAAGAGTGCTGCGTAAGAAACGGTTCTATCCACATACAAGCCCTTGATGGTGTGGTTGCCACCATCGAATGTGCCTGCGAAGATGTGCGACCAGTCGGCACCGATAGGAGTGAACTTATAACCACCCATATCAATGTCGTTTTCCATACGGAAATACTTGCCGAGGAATGCGCGGCAGTAAGGATTGGTCAAAGGAGGAGTTGTGCAATTAAGGTCGGTGATTTCTGCCACCTTATCACTGAGGAGGATAAGGTCGTCGCGAGTCTTAATCAAATAAGGACTTGCTTCAGTACCCTCACCTTGAAATTCGGTCACGCTGAGTGAAGGATATTGAATATCCACACCAGTGGTGATACCGCAAGAGTCGTAAGCAGCCACGAGGTAGCGGCTGCCCTTTGTTGTACCGGTCACCACACCCCAATTACTCCAGCTGAGGCACTTCAAATCAGTAGCCACAGTGGTAACAGCGTCGGCAGCTTCAATTTTAGCACCAGTTTCGGTGAAAGTGAGATTGAAGCTGTAAAAATCGCCGTATTCAGAGTTGTAAGCCATCAGCGACGATGGAATAGAGGCTGTCTTGTTGCGATTGAGGTCGATTTTCACAGTTTGTCCATAGTCGCCCAAGTTTTTGATAGTAGCCACATTCTCCGCTGTCTGTTTAAACACCACGCCGTAGGATTCAATTTCTCCTCCAGTGTGCTTCTTGCCGGTGAACACTGCGTTGCACTTCTCAAGTTCGGTGTTATTCACCACAGAGAAGAAGGCCCACTTAGTGTCGGTGGGCTTTGCTTTCACGTAAGCGCCCCACGCGTCGGTGAGTTTAATAATACCGTCGGCGGTAACCACACCAGCCACAGCCTCACCAGCTGTTGGTGAGCCGTCGGCGAGATTGGTTTTCGCAAACACGATGTCGCCATAAGTCTCATGCTGTCCCATTACCTGATAAGGTACGGTGATAGCACCAGTGGCAACGTCAACTTTTGCCTTGAGCACGGAGCTGTAGCCCTTTGCCCAGAAGTTGGTGATGGCAATGGAGTCGGTTCCCAAAGCAGCCACAGTGACCGAAACGCCATTGTAGCCCGATGTGAGCATCGACTTGCCCGTGAGCACATACTCACCTTCAAGAGCCTTCACAGAAGCCACCTTCGAAGGGGCTTGCTTGGCTTTCTTGCTTGAAGATGCCTTTTCTGCAGCAGCAGCTTTAAAGTCGGTCACAGGTGTGAATTGGGTGGCGATGCCTGCCTGATAGGTGGCTGTGCCTTCCACTTTCGCAGCTTTCACGACTGGAGCTGGAGCATCCTGATTAACAGGAGCACATGCTTGCGAAACGACTTCTTGCGCCTGAGCGCTGAAGGCTGTGACAGCTATCGCTATCAGCAGTCCCCATAAAGATTTTAGTCCTTTCTTCATGTTCATGTGAATTTGGTTAATAAATTAGTTAATATAAAAATTTGTTGTTAGTTCTGACTTCCAAGCACGATGTTGATTTCTGAGGTCACATCGGTCACATCCACGTTGCCATCGCCATTGAGGTCGCCGCCTTCAATTTGGATTTGCCCCAAAATGGCGTTGATGAGCATCGTCACGTCGGTCACGTCCACGTTGCCGTCGCCATTGAGGTCGCCCACGATGGCCTTATCTTCCACGGGGCGCACAAAGGTGATATCGTCGACGTAGCAAGGGGCGGTGCGATTGCCCGTATATTCCAAAATGCGCACTTCCGAGCCTTTCGGTATCACGGTGGTGAACTGCAGTTTCACATTTGTGCCGGCTCTCACGGTCACCGTCTCCACGCCAGTTTCGTCTTTCAGCGAGGTCCATGCTGTGGCACCGGGCTGACGATAATAGGTGCGGACAATGCTGGTGGAACTTGTGGGGTTGAAGAAGCGATAGGAGAATACGTTCACATCCCACGCCAGGGTGTCGCTAACCAGTTCGCTACTGCGAAGCATTGAGCAGGCATACTGTCCGTTGCCGGCGTTTTCGCCAGCGGTGGCGGCTATTTTCGCATTGTTTTTCAATGTCCAAGTGGTGAATTTGCCCTTCACGGTGCTTCCGTCCACTTTCACATCCTCGAAGTCCTCAACTTGGGTTTCATATTGCTGCACAGCGAGTTTGAAGCTCACCGAGCCATCGGCACTGCGTGCTATGTCGGAAATGCCGAAATCGCTCATTCTGCCATTCCATGAGCAGAGGTTTGGCGAGGTGGTGTTGTCGATGGCGGTCACATTGCCTGTGCCTGGGAATGGGTCGGCATCAGAGTCGATGGTGCCACCTGTTGCACGTAGCAGCTGATAATAGCTGTGCTTGGGATTGCAGTTCACCTTATTATATTCCCACACGTCGGCGTTGGTCGAGTCCACACGCCAAATCAGCATACCCTCGCCAGGGAGATATGCGTCCCAGCCTTCTTGCTTTCGACTTTCGAGCAGGAAAAATTCGTTGTCGGTATTGCTGTCAAGTCTGTAGCCCTTGTTGCTGGAGGTGATGGGGCTTACGGTGTAGGTGCCTTTCTTATTCAGTTTCTCCGGAGTGGAGAATCCTGCCGCATAACGCTCGTAGGCGCTGTAAGTGCATGGGGTGCGGCTCTGGTTGAGGTAACTGCCTTGCGCCATCAGGGTCCATTTGCCCGGCGTCACGCTTGAGCCGCCGCTACCTGTGCCGTCGGTGTCGTAAAGGTCGGCTATGCCCAGCACATGGCTGAACTCATGGCAAATGGTGCCAATGCCGTCGATGATTTTCGACTGCGGACGGCCGTAAAGTTCGGTGGAACAGGCATATCTGCCAAATCTCACGCCATCGAGCGATTTCGACAGCACCGTGGAGGCGTGAGGCCAGAGCAGTCGGCTATCGTTGCCCGAAAAGTTGCTGCCGCCACCGGCAAAGAGGAAAAACACCATATCCACGGTGTTATCGCCGTCGCGGTCGTAGTCTTTATAGTTCACCAATGAGTCTGCAGCGTCGAGTGCGGCTTCCACCAAGGCTTGTGCATTGTTGGATTGGCGTGCATCGTATTGGGAATAGTCGATGGTCACGGGGCCTACCACATCAAATGCTGGGTCGAATTCGCCAGCCGAACTGCTGTAGAAGTAGTCGCGTACCGAACCGGTGTAGGGAATTAATTCAGGGAATTGGGCGTTGCTCATGAAGCCCTTGTAGCCTTTCTGGTTAATCATGTCATTAAATAAGGTGTGCGCGTCGTCGAACACGAATGGGCAGTCGTTATACGCCACCAAAATCACCAGTCCTCGGAAATTTTTATAGTCGTATCGCCCGGTGTTGCCGTGCAGGCGGCGTTTAGCGCGCTTGGCTGCCACGGTTTTTGCGTCGGGGGTAAGGTAGCGTGTGGTGGTGGCGAGGGCTGCCTTTTCCACAGGCGTGCGCATGGCGGCATCGTGAGCCACTATTGTGCCAGCCACAAGTTCGTTGTTCTGAAGTGCCGCATATTTGTAATATCCGTCGTCGGCATCTTTCACCACGGTGTATCCGTCGGCTGTGGTACTGAAACTAAACCATTCATCGCCATGAAGTAGTAATGTGAGGGTGGAGCCATCGGGCTGCGTCACCACCGAGGGGTCGGGGCACGCCACCACAGCATTGGCACTGCTATAGCCACACAGTAGCCCCAGCAACACCATCGCTCCTTTGAGCATTTTTTTCACTTTTAGAAATCTCATAATCTTATAGTGGTTATATTAACCATTATTTTCTAAAAAAATCGCAATAAACACTAATGCGACACAACAAAGATAATAATTATTATTAGTAAAACCCGCTTTTTTCGATACTAATTTTACATTACCACGCATTTTTTCTAAAATCCTTAATCCAAATCGCCTTATAATCAAAAAATTCACACCACCAAACACATTGCACAAATTCACAAATATGCGCAAAAAACCGCCCTCAACGAAAGCGGAACACGATATATTCTGGAAAAATGAAAGTGCTAACGAATGTCGCCACCCTGCGCGCGTCGGCTCTTAAACTGGCTGGCAGGATTAAACGACGGGCCTCCCGACGGCATGGCATAGCCCGAATGGGAGTCGCGGCTGTTGTAAATGAGTGCTTCCACAATATTATATATCAAGCCTCCCACGTCCACCGTCACCGGCGCGCCAAAGAGTTTGAATGTGGGTGCCACGATGGGCACGGTTTTCCATGTGTGGGTGTATGCGTCGTAATAGCGTTGCGCGCCCACCGCCAAGTTGAAACTGTCGGAGAATTTATAGCCGAGCGTTCCGCCATACACGGCATTTTGCATATAGCCCATGCCGCCCACCGAATGGTATCGCTGGTCGAAGTAATACTGTCCGAAGGCGTTCACGCTCAATGCATCGGTGAGTTGGTAACTGCCGTTCACATACAGCCCGAAATCGTTCCACGCCGAGCGTCCCATGTGGTATTTCACCACGTTAGCCCCCACGCCAAGCGTAAGGCGGTCGATAGGCTTGGCTTGCAGTCCGAGGCTACCTGTGCCGATGTTGCCCAGAGCAGGATAAGCGGTGTAACTGCCGCCGCCAATCAAACTCAAATTCTGGTCGAGCCTCAGCACCTCGCCTCCTGCGCTCCAGTTGCGGCTGAAGGGATTTCCCCTGAAGTCGAACTCATTGGCGGCACGATACACCTGCGGTTTCACACTCAATTCGGGTGTGGATTTGAGGCTGTCGGAGAGTTGGGAGAATTTGTAGTCGAGTTTGAGCGGTTCGGGTGGCGTGTAGTTGTTCAGTTTCGGTGCCACGATATTGGGCGTGATGATGGAAAACTGCGGCGAGGGAATTACCTTCGATGCTATCGACATCGGAGCGATGGGTTGAAAGCGAAATGTGGTGTCGCTCTGGGCAAAACCACCCAAAGCACCAGCCGCCAAGCAGGCTGCGAATATCCACGCACGCATCTTCATCGCCACAAATTTATAAAAAAAATTACTCAGCACCACAAAATGCGCCTTTTTTTAGTGCAAATTGATTGTAATTCAAATATTTTCACTAAATTTGCACGCGAAAACTGAAAGGAGGTTGATTCTTAAACCCGTCAGAGACACAGATAAATCACATATAACCATCTGATTACAGGTTATTTCCGCAATGCCTGCATCGTGCTGAAGCCACTCGCGAAAGAGGGGCGCAGTAGTCGGTGGAATACACCTAAGCGGAAAATCAATACTAATTATATATATACGAGGTGGAAGGCGACAAGTTTTTTACCCCCACGGCTGAAAGGCGCATTATGCACCTGTGTCCGTTATTTGTAGCGACGCACTTTAGGCGCGTCGAACTACAAGTGAAAATTAATAACAAATCAATATAACAACAACAATTTAAAACTTTTAGAATTATGATCGTAGTTCCAGTAAAAGAAGGCGAAAACATCGAACGCGCCCTTAAGAAATTCAAACGTAAATATGAAAAGACCGGTATCGTTAAAGAACTTCGTGCCCGTCAACAATTCGACAAGCCATCTGTAATCAACCGCAAGAAAATGGCTAAGGCTATTTATGTTCAAAAGCTTCGCCAAGTAGAAGACTAATCAAAGTCTCCCACTTTCGGGTAAAAGCAAAATAGGCTGCCCCACTCCCACGAGTGCGAGCAGCCTATTTCCTTTCCACCCCACCCCAT
>OQWI01000302.1_pt1 | contig 23074 bp, 27 predicted proteins | sample 1691551 | NCBI WGS metagenome assembly OQWI01 (sample SAMN03418259, study PRJEB22391) | human gut metagenome | biome: human-gut; feature: organic feature; material: feces | host: Homo sapiens | place: Tanzania | collected 2013-01
TGCAGTAATCGAGCGCGTCTTGCTCGCAATTTTCAGCGATTAGATTGAGAATGCTTACGTCAATAGAAGGGTATATAAGCTTGAGCTTCTTTATCAACTCAACCCCTTTCTATTGGATTTTTATTAAGCAGTTTGATTGAACTTGATGATTGCGGATTCTGTGTCATCGACAAGAGCCATAACGCCGTGGCGTTCATATACAACGGTGTTGTCTTTGGTTTCAATGTCGCGGTCTTGTTCAACTGAACCTGCGTTCTTTACGAAGAACTTGACTGCATCTTTCTTGGTTGCGTAAACGGTATTGGCGGGAACAAGCTTGCTAAAGATACAAGGAACTCCGCACACAGAGCCGAATTGACCTGTATAGAGGATTTCACCTTGACGTGAGTTGATGAAATCATTGTCTTTGCGGATCTCTGCTTTGCCATCTCCGCCCATAAGAAGGAATAGTCCATCCTCGTTTTCAACGCCGATAGATGCTAGAGCGTCAACAACCGCATCATAAGTGAGTGCGCCTTGAACTTTGGTTGATTTGCTGATCTTGGCAACTTCAGTGAAATATTCAGTGCGGATCTCGTTAGCCATTGTTTTAGCAGCGCCATCGGATAGAACGTCAACAATGAACGGATCATTCATTACGTCCATATCGTTATAAACGTAAGTTTGTTGATAGCGTTCAACTGTGTAGTCAACAGGGACTGCTTTTACTTTGCCCTTGGTGGTGTTCTTCGCGCCTTTTTCAAGTTTTTCAACAGCGCCTTCGTAGGTGTATTTATGAATAGTTTTCTTGAGACCAGCAGCAGTTGTAAGGGTGGTATCAACTGTCATTAATGGGTTGACATCGAGGGTGCTGTTTACGATGTCAGTGATTTTATTTTCAATTACAAAATTGTCGTAAGTGGCAATTGGGGTATCGGTAAGTGCCATTAGGTGTTTCTCCTAACTTGTTAGTTTCTTATATAGTTCTGGTTGCTCTCTGTAGAGGTTTGCTTGCTGCGAGAGAGTCATCTTGCGGAACTGGTCTTGGGTAATGGTTCCGTCTAATGGAAGATTTTTCTTTGGGGTTGAAGTAGATAAACGCTTTTCAACTTCTGCCTTCACTGAAGCTTTGAAAGCTTTTTCCAAAAGGTTAATGTTGTCGTTCATCGTGTCAGCGTCTTCGGCAACTACTAAACCAACTAAATCAGCGCTGATCCCTCGGGATGCTAGAACTTGGGATGCGGTTGCTTTGTTTTCAGCAAGTGCTAGATCACGCTCTTTTTCTGCGATTGCCTTTTCCCTTTGCTCAAGTTCGTATTGATATTTTTGTTCCTCGTTCATTTGAGCGAGTTTTGTAGCTTCTTTCACCTTTGCTTGGTTCTTGCGCTCCGCCTTCTTTAGCGCTTCTGTGACGCGCTTATCTGATTCTGATTGAAGTAATTTATCTACTTCATCTTGGGTGTAGGTGCGGGGTTCAGTGCTTTCAGTTTCAGTTGCTTCTACTGCGTTTGTTTCTTCTGCCATAAGAATTTCTCCTGTCTAGTTGCGTCACAAGAACGCCCCTAATCTGTTTTTTGGTATAAAAAAAGAGTTGCGATCAGAAACCGCCCCTCATTGTTTTTTGCTCTATCTATATTTGATTTTTATGCTTGTCTAATTACAATGTTTTGCCCGTCGTGCGGAAGGTTTGAGAGATCTTCCATAAGGTTGTGTATATATGAGTTCCCGCCTTCCTCGAAGTAGCAGCTCGCTTGCTTCTGAAGGTAATCGAGGTTGTATAGGTCTATACAGCCTTCCCGCATATGGTGATCGTGCTGTTTTACTATCTCACCCCTGATTCGGCACTTGTCGCTTTCCAGAAGGATGGATAAAACTCGTTCGATCTCATCGATTTTTTTTGGTAGATGGGATTGCTCTATCTCGTCTTGCTTGTCCCGCACTTTGCCGTTTATATAGTCCGTTGCCTTCTGGGTAAGCGTGGACAAGGCGGTTATAATGCCGTATATTGAGGAACATAAGAAGACTAGAAGAGTAATAATCTCTTCTATGGTGAACTGTTGAAATATGTCCATCTAGTCCACCACCAATGTGAAAGTGCAGGTGCAATGCGGGTGGACGGGTATCATCGATTCCAGCTCTTTGAGCGTGTATATCTTTCCGTTCTTCTCCTTACAGATATCACAGCATTTAGTTCCCACATACTCGCCTTTAGTGAACCCCATCTCTTGATATTTATCAGTTTTAGCCTTGATCTGTAGATGAGCCGTCTCTGTGCGGGCGATGCGGTATGCGTTGTATTGGGATGTTGCCATCTCCTTTTGAATCTGCTCCGCAATATAAAAATTTGATTTCCCTTGAACAAGGTATGTGGATAGATTTTTTTTCAACGAGTTTAGAAGCTTCGCCTTATCGTCCCATATGCGATCAGAGAACTCTTTTCCGTCAAGGCACCAAACTTGATGGATAACCTGCGTTGCGTCGATAGCTGACGGAACCAAGAATCTGTTCTTGATTATCTCTTGCGGGACTTCCTCTGCGATTATTATTTTAGTGTCCTCGTATACCTTTGCTAAAGCAGGGTTCATGACCTTCAACTGCTTCTTGCCCAATATGTTGAGCCTATCCCGCACGTAATCCCATAGCTTCCAATACCTATCGTTGCGGTAATAGTCGTTAGGGATCACTTCTTGCGGCTGGTCTTGAATCTTGGATAGAACCTTCAATATCTCGTTCTCTATCTTCAATCCCTGATCTTCGTAGATCTCCGCCAATAACTTTTCAGTCTCTTGGAGAGTGAGCTTTGCGTTCCTCTCTGTGCGCTCTTCTATGCGGTCAGGCCAATAATGTTCTAAATCTTTGCGGGGCAATTTTATTCACCCGCTTCACCGAACTGGTAAATAGATTGGGCTTCCTGATCTGCCACCTTCTGTAGCTCTGCGTCAACATCGCTTATGAATGGAAGTTGAGAGATTAAAGTTTCATCGGATACAAGCCCACGTAAGCTGTTGACCATCTCAACCGTGTCGCTGATGTTCGTAGGTAGGTTGTGGGTGAAGTCCACTTGAACATCAACTGAATCCGTGTCTGTGAGGGATAGGACATTATTGAGAAGCTCGATGCGCTTTAGAACCGCTTTGCGGAACTGTGCCTCAACATTAGATGCTATGTTATTGAAACCAACAAGTTTATAGGATAGTGCTACACCAGAGCTAACTCCTTGGTTGAACTCCTCTGAACTAAAATCTGGTGCGTTGCTTACCGTGTGGATAGCTGATTTTAGGTTGTCCAATAGAAGCTGAACCTGTGTATCGTTCTGCCCCTTGGTTAGATATGATGCGTCGCTGTCCCCGTCAAGAAGCATAGTGCGGTTGTGCTTCATCTGCGCTAGATCGTCTTCGTCCGCAATGACGTTCTTCAATACCAAGTAGCTCTCAACAAATGATTCGAAGTCATTGACGTTATCAGAAAGAACTTTGTTATATGCGTCTTGAAGCGTGATCACCTTGTCAAAAATACTTACGTTCTCTTTATTGAGATTGAAGATAGCGAAGGGGACTTCCCCGAAGTAATGAAGTTCGTTAGGTGCGGAGACAACCATATTGTTGAATGAGCTGTCTGATTCAAAGTGATAGATCTCTGTGTCTGTGTATACGTTGACCGCATATCTAATAGGGCTTGCTTCATCTTTCCAGTTGAACAAAGGATAAAAATAAATACAAGCAACTAATGTTTCATCTAAATCATTGCTGTAAAGGGGAATAACGCTTCTGCAATCAAGTGATTTGAATTTTTTCTCATTATTTTCATTGATATAACAGAGTTGATAAGAGATACCGCTAACAAGCCCGTCCCGCATAAACTCGCTATCTGCGTTGACAACATCGTTATCTTTTAGGATTTCCAATAGGTTGGATATGTCCCCTTCCTTGCTTGTGTAGGTGAGCGGGATTCCTGTTAGATAGCCTTGGAAGGTATCGACGATAGATCCGCAGAAGTTGTTGACAATGCGGTTGTTGGGTGTAGCTGGGTCTGGGTTAGCACGTCTCATTATCTCTTGGTTCCCCATATAATAATTATGATAATGCTCTAGCATCGGTAGAGCGGAAGTTTGAAATTTGCGGATGATGCGCCCTAGAACAAGGGGATTTAGAAAATCATCATCCGCATCTATATAAAACTTTATTATTGTAATCACCCCTTATTTATAGTGAGATTGAAAGAGTCTTCAATTGCGATTTACAGCACTGAAGGCTGTATCTAAGCGCGTCTAGCGCGTGGTTGTATTCATCAATGGGCTTGTTCACATACTCGCCTGTTGACTTGTCCTTTGCCCAACAATAGTTCTCAAGTTCTTCAATGACCGCGTAGCAAGAGCTGTCTACCACTAACTGATATTGCTGAAGCTTTTGGATTCCTTGAAGTATGCTTCCTTGCCCTTTCTGACTGGACTTTATGCGGGCGATCCCCGCACGCTTTATCTCTTCAATGGATTTTTGTTCAGCTGAATCAGCTATGATCGTTGATTTTTCCAGCCCCATCTTCTTGATTTGCTCTGCTATCTCATCATTGAGCAGACCTGCTTGATAGAACTCTCGGCATATATATATCGTCTTGTTGCCTTCATCCAAAAGAGAATCAACTATTGCTGTTGGATCGTTCACGAACCCGAAGTCAAGCCCCACCATATGCGTGAGGTGCTTACTTCGTAATTCATCTAAATCCAAATCTTCAACCTTATAGTTCGTATATACCTGCTTGGATAATGAACCCCACTCGCCTAGACAATAGACGCGGTAATAATATGGATTGGTCTTCTTGTAAGCTTCAAGCGCGGTTATAGTGGCTTCATTTACGAACTTGTTGTCTTTATAGGTTGACCTGTGAATCAAGCAGTTGTCTTCTTTACAACCGTTCTCAAAAAAATGTTTATATACCCAATTAGCCTTGCTCACTGGGTTGGTCATTAGGACTATCTGGTTGCGGAGCTTGCCCTTACCCCGCAATCTTTGCTTCAATTGACTGAACTTGTCTAAATTTATCTCTGAACACTCTTCAACTATTATGTCTGTCACCCCAGGTATCGACTTCACTTTCTCTGGGTCATCCAACCCCATAAATATGAATGTTGAACCATTGGGGAACTTGATAGTGAATGTGGATTTGTTTATCTCGACAAGCTCTTTTATGCGGAACTGGGTTAGGGTGTTGTCCATATCCTCCCAACAAGAACGCCGTAGATCTGTAGCGCTGTTTCTCAACACAAGATATTTGCGCTTATCCCGCAATGCTCTAATCACTGCTCTTTGAAAGCTGAAGTAAGATTTTCCGCTAGCTCCACCTCCTATAAGCAAGAGATAATCGTGATCATCGTCATCCAGAAGAGGAAAGAAGCTGTCATTGAAGATAGTGCGGTGAATCTTGAGCCGCATTACACTATCTCAACTTCAATGTTTGCCTTGCCATTCACGTTGATGGTTGAGCTGTTATAGCCGAACATATTGTTTAGTTCTTTGATAGCGGAAATGCGGTCTTTGCGGGGGACTGTTGGATCTTCAAGAATCTGGTTCAATGCTTGAATATTTTTATCCCGCTGGTTGGCATATAATTTGCGGTTTTCCTCGTAAAATTGCTCTATATACTTTTGAACATCTTTATATCTAAAAAGGTTGTAAGCATTCTTTGTATCTTTTTCATTCTCTCGTGGCTCCCATTCAGGGTTTACCGATTTCATATATAAACGGTATGCTTCACGTTTGTTACCATTTGTTCTGTTCACGTAAAACCAAGCTAACGATTCTGCTCTTTTTTCAATTGAATCGGGAACATTTTCCGCAGTATAATTACCTTCATATTTACCTCTAGTCATTCCCGCACCTCCTTTCTCATAGTTGTTTTATAAATAAAAAAGGGACTGCTCCATTTGGAACAATCCCTTTTCAGGAATATCAGAAGTCAGACTTTATAAAACTGCTTCTAATATTATTATGATTTTCAGACGGTCTAAATTCTAATCATTTGCCCTAACAGTAATGCCTCGCAAGCATCAATTGTTGTAAAGCTCTTTCAGTTTTGAAATATTCTTCAGCGCCGTATTTTTCAAAATTCAGATTATCAAATTCAATCTCAAGAGCATTATCAAATTCATCGCGACAATGAGACACAACAGCTTTCAAAACTTTCTTCTCTACTTCAGTCATTTGCTTTCCTCTCTATTCTTTATTATTGTTTATCCTTAAAAGGCAAGACGATATTCTTCTTCATTTTCATCAATAATTGTCAAGATTCCATTAATATTAATACTACAAAAAGAATCTTTGATCATCTGAACTTCTTCTTCTGTGCTGCCGCATTCCTCTACTGCGCAATAAAGAGCCTCACCTAATACTTCATCAAAACCGTTATGTAAATAACCCTTATAGATATAATCCCTGATGTTGTTAATTACTTCTAATTTCTTCTCTTTAGTGAGTTCCATTTCAAACCCCTTTTCTTTTTTTCTCTCTCGTTTCATTCGATATATATATTATAATATTTTATTTTTTTTCTGAAAAGTGAAAGTTTTAGCTGCGGTAAACTTTGTTTTAGCGGGTTTATGCTGAAGTAAAACAGTAACTAAAAATAGACCTCATCAACATCAACAATGACCATATTGCTGAAGAGATAAACATTGGCGTTCTTGCGCAATGCCCTTGCTCTACCCACTGTTTGCGCGACTGCGTATTCGATATTCTGAATCTGAATGTCCCGCAATTCTTCCTTGTCCCAAAGGTAAAGTTGTTGCTCGAAACCGTTGAGATTTATATATGAGGTCATTACTCTTTTTATCTCTGATCCGTCCCCAATATCTGACCAGACATCTTCATAATATTCTTGCGGTTTATCGAACTTCCCCACAACAATGATGTCTTTACCCGTGAAGTTATTGAGTCCAGCGTTGTTCATAAAGTGAATCTCTTCACCCTCAAGAGTGGCAACATTGAAACCCTGTTCCGCAAAAAAATGCGCTGTTCCTTTGAAGCTGATTAGAAGAGAACTCTTTATTGTGTCTTCATCCAACCTTGACTTGATATATTTCACTATTTTAGGCATATTCTCAAACCGATAATCAGCGCCAACTCTTTTTCCTTTAGCCCCTGATTCTTGAACATATTGAATGATTCTCCCTTGGTTGCGGGCTAAGGGCGCTTCAACCAAGTCAATATCAATCTTGTAATAACTAGTTAAATATGATGATAAAGGTGTTGCGGAGAACATCTTGATTGGTATTCCAGCTTTGTAAGCGTTCTCAATCAACGGTGATTTGCGGAGAATGCGGATACACTTTTCATTGCTGTTGGGGATCGTAGAAGTTTTTGCTTCATATTCCATTAGATCGAACAATCCAGAAGGCACTTGAGCTTGGTCGTTCCCGCAACTATCTAAATAATCAACCACATCTTCTTTCAATTGCGGAAGAACCTTCTCCCGCATAACACTAGCATCTATATAGCTGTTCCTGGGTAGGCTGTTGATCTCATCAACCAACTTATTTATATCGTCCCTGAATTGCGGAAAGAACAATCCAAGAGAGTAGATTTGTTTAGCACTAATCTTGCTGTTGCGGAGTAAAGCATCCTCGATGTTCTCATCTATGATTATGACGCTTGCCCGCACTTCCTCAAGGTTGATGAGTAGAGAATGAGTTACTAAAAACAACCCAGGCTTCTTCTCATCGAACAAATTATTGATGAACTCCCTTTGCTCAGGGTTTCCAGTAGACTTCGGCAAGCCTAACTGAAGTAAGAGCATATCCCTTTGCCCTAGTTCCTGTTTTGAACATTGATAGCAAGGTGCGGAGCTTATCTTGCTGAAGTCATTGTGAACTTGATTCAATAGTGCGTGAGTTGGCGCTGCGTAGATAATCTTTTTATTGAAAAGATTTTGCTTTGCTATCCAATCGAGGATGCGGGCTGTCTTCCCGCTTCCAGTCTGTGATTTGAGATAGATCGTGCGGTCATTATCCAATAGAGCAGGAACTTGTTCATCCATCCATTTATCAAGAACCTCAAGGCTCGTCTTCTCCAAGCTGTTCTTTCTCCCCACTCCCCTGATCTGACTGAAGAATTGCGGGATGGTCATCATACGCCCGCTATCCGCCCTGACAAGACCTGCCACAGGCTTCAACGTCCTATCTCTGAACCATTTTGCTAACAACTCTTCATTGAAGCTGTGCCCCTCGTATACGTGCGGATCATAGAACCGCATAATATCTTTGAAGATAGAACGTGAGGTATCGCAGGGCTTTAGATACTTCAACTCACAGCAAAGCTTGAACATATCATTGTGCGGAACATATTCCCCTCGTTGATATCTATCCCAAATATCACAACGCTTGTTTAGATATTCCCACCAATTGTTTGATACCTCTACTGCGTTGAGTTCTTCCTGATCTGCGTAAGCTTTTATGAAACCGTCTTTAGATCTTTTAATCTCGCGATTATGATAGTTTGGTGATTCTTCGTTCTTCTTGATAACCTTCTCATATCCAAACTGTTGATAGCTGAATGGTTCAGTGCGGTAAAGGAATGCTCCAAGCTTCCCGCCGAACCAAACTCTTGATATGTCTTTACAAGCTTCATCAGGATGGAACTCATTGAAATAATCTTCCATAAAGATTCTAACTAGCAACTCATAGTCTTTTGGAGTTGTAGCTTTCTCCAAAATCCAACAAACTCTGAAGTTCCAACCTTCTTTATAGTGCGGCTGCTCCCGTAAATTTGGAGCTAAATTTACACGAATTGGCTTTCGTCCTTTAATATATATATAAGGACGAAAGTTAACTCGTGGGATTTCTGTTCTTTTTTCCTTGAACGGAACTCTGCTCATTTCCGCATAAACAGTAGTAGGATTCTGTGAATAAGTGAAGTAAAAGAAGTTGGCGGGGATCCCTCGATTTTCCGCAAACTCCATCACTTCCCAAGGATTTTTTTCGCAGTTATCAAAGTCAAGGCTGATGATTTGACTACCGATACAGTTCTTCTTTCCAGCAGTTCCGTTCATATCTTGGTAGATAGATGCGCGCCAAGCGTAACCAGATCCGCACATTTCAGCGATTTTCTCTACCGTCAAATCAAGGCTCGAATAGTTCTTCAAGCCTTGGAAATACCACATTTCACTAGCATCTGGTTTGCGGGAAATGGGTTCGTTAGCAAACGTGAACCGCATTAGTTTTTCTTTTCGTCTAATGCTTTAGCAAGAGTAATGCGGATCCATGCGCTTGGAGTTAGCATCTCTTTGGTAGCTTGTTCCTTGATTGCTTTCTTTAGTTCTGCGCTTAATTCAAAATTTTGAGTTAGTCTTTTCTCCTTCATAAGAATGTCTCCTTTATTCAATTGTTGATTATTATTTTTGAGTTAGATTTGAAAAGATAGACGGGAATTTTTCCCGTCTATAATTATATAATTTTATTATGTTCATGACAAATAATGTTTAGGCAACTCTTATCCAGTAGAAGCCATAAGCAGATTTACACCTGTTTCCTAAACAAGCGTTGATCCCGCTATTGATATTGTTCTTTGCTTTTCCAGTTTCCATAGCAAGACGTGAACAAGCGTCATCAGTGTTCATATAGATCCGCATATGTTTACCTTCATCTTTTGGAATCGCTAATAGTTTTGTTTGTTTGCGGATCTTGGCTTCAACCATTCTTTTTGTTTTAGTTCCATAGTTAGAGTTGTAGACATGATCGCACCATTCAAGATTGGTGTAATGGTTGTTAGTGACATTCTCATCTTTATGGTTTACTTCATTGTAACCATTTGGATTATCTAAAAAGTTCTTTGCCACAATCCTATGAACATATTCCGTGGTCTGTTTTCCTTCTTTATCATAGAGGTTAACAAGCTGATACCCGCTTTGCGTATGTCCAGGTTTTAGGAACTTTCTGTTTCTGTATGACCAAACTGCTCCATATCCATTGACCGCATATAGTCCTTCATAACCTTTGATGTCCTTCATTATTTCTCTCCTTTTCTAGTTGCTAGTGATTCGATAAGTTTTAGAGTTGCTAGTCTTCCCGTTACCTGGTAACAACTCCACAAGTAATCAATCATTTCTTCTTTTGTCATTTCATTTACTTTTTTCATTAGTTCTCTCCTTTGCGGTTTGTCATTTTCTGTCAGTTCTTTCACTCCAAATTTTTAGGGGTAGTCACCTGAATAACTACCCCAACTGAATAGGAGAGAAAGAAAAGAGAGTTTAATAATTGGCTTTTTCAACCACTATTTATATTGATTTTTGCGGGGTCTTTCTAATTCAAAATTGCCCGCGATCTGAAAACTTTTTTTGAGTAGGTAAGTTTCAACCTTCTATTTATTTATGAAAAATAGAGGGCATTTCTAATCCACTTTTGCCCGCGAATACTAAAAAAATTTTGGTGAACGCTGATAGTGCGTGCTTGGTGAATGCGGGATTAGGGCATTATTCATTCACCACATATGGAGATACGGTGTTGGTGAATGATTTTTAGATTTTGGTGCATTATTTGGTGAATATAGGTCTATAGATAGCCTATTTCCGCAGGTAGATTGCGGAATATATATAACCCACATCAGGTTAGAAGAAATGAATATCAGTTGTATTTCCCCTGTTCACAGCTTTGCTTCTCTTTCTGTCTATGAGTTTTTTGGTGTATCATTTGGTGTATCATCCATCTCGTTGGTGTTGGTGAATCAAGTGATAGGGGGTAATGTGAATTATTACTCAGGCCCGTATTTGCGACAACTCAAAACGGGTAAATGGCAAGGCATAATCAAATATAAAGATAAAGATGGTAAGTGGAAGTCCATTTCCAAGGTAAGCCAACAAAAGCTGAAGCGTGACGCGAAAGTTGAGCTTGAATCTTGGAAAGAGGAACAAGAGCATCTCGCGGCTATGTCCCCTGACTTCAACCCAAGAGATCGATCACAAGCAAAGGTGACGATTCAGCAAAAAGTAACGGAATATCTTGACCTTCAATTGTCTTTGCGCCAATTGGAGCGATCTACTTACGATGTTCAGATGAACAACTGCCATAAGAGGATTTTTCCTTATTTAGGCTCAATCCCCTATCGTTCGCTGACTCCCGCAGACATAGACAACTGGGTTACTCTCCTAAACAACGACGGTTTGAAGCAGAACACTATTTATAAAAACTTTGCGACTTTGCGCAAATGCTACAACTATTTTGAGTTTAGGGGTGAGATTCAGAGTAATCCCTTCAACCGCACTAAAGCACCTAAAGCAAGCGGAGCAAGAGTTACCTATCTTTCAAAACGACAAATGGCCGATTTGCTTTTTTGCTTGAACGAACAATATAAAGAGACGGATCCGTTCTATATAGCAATTGAGTTGGCAACATTGAGCGGGCTTAGGCGTGGAGAAATATGCGGGCTTAGATGGGTTGACATCGATTTCAAAGAAAAAAAATTGAGCGTTACCTCTGCTATTGGGGTTTCAACGAAAATGGGCACTTATACCAAAGCCCCCAAAACTAAATCGTCGATAAGAACCTTCCCTATGATTCCGCAATTAGAAGAGATCCTTCAAAACGCTTATTCATTCCAAGAGCAGAAATATGGTGAAGTCCAGAACTCTTGGTTTGTATGCGGAAGAATGAAGAAGTATATGAACCCGACAACATTAACGCACGATATGAAAAACTTCACTCATAGGAACAACCTGAAAGATGTTGAGGGCAACTATATAACGATCCACAGCTTGCGGCACAACTTTGCCAACTTGGGTGTTGAAAGCAAGATGGATATATCATCGTTATCTTATATGTTAGGGCATTCAAACGCTTCTATGACATTGGATATTTACGCTTCAGCTAATGAAGAGGGGATGAAAAAAGCGTCCCGCACCTTAGCGGAAGATCTGTCAAAAAAGCTCGAATATTTAAACGTTGATGTTGATGAATACTATACAGACAAGGAGAAGACTGATGAACCACTCCTCTAGTTTCGGCGCTAATACGGTTTTGGTCTGCTTCGGCTATAACGTGAACAGTTCGGTTATCGAATCGCTTGAGTATGACAATATTGAAGTAGCGGAATACCGCACTGATCCCATTAGTCCTATAGATCAGCTGATTTTATTGAATGAGTTTGAGAGAACTCTTGCGGATCTGGGCATAACTGATTAGTCTGTTTTTTAGTTGCTAACGTTACTTCGTTGCTTCCAAAAGAAAGGTTTAGTAATGGCAAAATTGAGCGATGAACAGAGAATGCGGAAAGCTTTTGCGGAAGAACACACCGCAGATAATGTTTCTGATGAATACGAAAAGTTGGTTAAAAAATATCCTTGGATGGCTGAAAAAATATCCCCCGAGGATTTTGTTCCCGAAGACATCAAGATTTTGAGCAAGTCGAACTTTGAGATTTGCGAGTATATCGCCTTCAAAGATGATGATTCACAGCTCTTGGAGTTCGACCCCTCCCGCACTATGTCAGTTGCTTCAGTTGTCAAAACTAACATTCTCGCTTACAAGAACTTCAAGCGGTTCTATGAAGCAGAAGCAGACAAAGATAGTGCTTATGCTAAAACCTACGCCAAGCTGATAAGGGACTTTGAGCCTTATTTTGATAAAGCAGCTGAAGATATGCTGGTTAGCTTCTACGGCAAGGATTATATGGAATTCAGAGAGCAATGGTATGAGACGAAGAGGTTGAAGAAAGAAGAAGCAGCAGCCAAGAAGCAGGCTAAAAAACCTAAACAAACTGAAGAGTAAAACAAGAAAAGGGCTATCATTGCGATAGCCCTTATTTATATTATTAGCAGTCCTTACAACCGCTAAATTTTTCCATTTTCTTTAGATCCGCATAGCAGGAATCAACGGTCATCGTCTGATCATACGGCATTTCAACTATTGAAGTTTCAGTGTAACCGTTCCATTGAAAGCCGTTATCTGCGTATGAAGCTATCTCCTTCAATCGAGCGTCCTTGTCGATATAGGAAGTAACCTCCACCCAATTAGCGACATTTGTTTCTATGTTGATGTTCCTAATCCGATGGTAGGTCAACTTGATTCCATTCTCTAACTCAACTTCTTTATATAGAGCCATTTTTTTACCTCCATCCTATTACTTGGGTGATCTTGAGCAACGGGGAAGCAACTTGAAAATCACCGCATTGATTGTTCCCATTGAAAAACCCTTGCCCACCGTTGCCTATGGTTATCCCTCTTGCTGTCCAGGTATACATATTTACGTGCGTGTAGAATGATCCGCCATTGATGGTCGGATTGTAGACGATGCTGAACAAACTAAAAGTTCCCCCGCTCGCGGGATTTGGAACTCGTTGAGAATAATGTCTGTTTCCGTCCGTGAAAAAAATATCCATCCATTTATAGTTGCTTACGTTCATTGATGTCGATAGCTTCAAACTGATTGAACCGTTAGACCCGCTGGTGTTCGCGTATAGGCACTTACCACCCGCCAAATAGGTTATATTCGACCCGACGTTTGAATTCGCGGTCAATGGAAAGGGGTAGTTCTGATTGTATAGGACAGCAGGAGATCCGTAGTTGTTGAGGATCAAGCCGTCCTGTCCAGTGATTCTAACGCTGTTATCACTACCTCCCGAATAATCTGTAATACCGCTTCTGGCGGTGATGTTCGCTATATTCGTTCCACTATTATTATAAAAATCGACTCCATTAGAATGAAAAGAAGCCATATTCTGCGATCCGTTGCGGATATTGACGCTCGTTGAGTTGATTAGAACATTCGCATTTAGATTATCGTTGCCTACTTCTAGTCCATCAGTGGAATACTTGAGGTAATCGGTTGCGGTCTTGGCTGCGTCGTTTGCGGTATTGACCGCGTTGGTGATCTTCACTTCCAACCCGCTTGCGGTTTGAGTCACCTCTGATTTTGTTGCGTATGTCTCCCCCACGCTGTTCATAACATTCTTTTCAACTGTGGATGAGATACTATCTGCTTGTTGGTCTGTGTAAGCCTTAGATTCGCTCACAGCCCCGCTTACGGCTGTTTTGCGGTCACTCACTTCAGTAGCTATCGCTGTCGCGTTCTGCGTGATTTGGGATTGAAGTTTAGATGTCTCTGCTCCAAGAGCAGAAGAGTTTACGTAGTTCTCTGATACCTCTGTTCTAAGCCCGTCTATGCTTGCGGAAACCTCTGTTTTCTTCGCATAGTTCTCTGTCAAATCAGTTTGAACGCCTTCTATCTTCGCATTCAAGGTGTTGTTGTTAGAAGTTATGGAAGTGGTTATGTCATTGTCCGTCATCGTGTGCGTTTGCTTGAATGCGTCCAAATCTCTTTGAACCTTATCAACATCCTTTTTGACTGATGCTTGTATCTCTGAACCTTTTGTCTCTATCTCTGTGTGTAAAGCGTCAATTTTTTTCTGGGTATCGTTTACGTATGTCTTCATCGCGTATACAACCCAAGTTTGACCTTGCTTGATGATCTTGATTGAGTCTCCAACTTTCACGGGTGTTTCAGATTTCACAGTGATAATCGTGTTAGATCCGTTCAATCTAACCTGAACAGAACCATCATCGTTGACAGCAGTGACAACGCCTGTCCGCACAGAGGTAGTATCTGGGCTGTTTTGGGATAGCGAGGTATTGTTATTTTCTTCCTCTTCTCTTGGATTCCTGAATAATTTTCTCGCCCAATCTATTTCACTCATCAGCTCACCACCTTCATTTTTATCTTGCACATACAGCCGTTGCCTAATGTCATATCTATTTGAGTGATCATACACTTGAGAGAAACCACAGACGGATAATCAGTATCGTTGATATACCTAACGATGTTGCCCACCTTTAGATCTGGGTTGTATACCGCTTCAATCTCCACATATTCAATTGAGGTATGGTTGCGGTCTAGGAAGTCTAAAGCCATTGCCCGCATATCTTCTTCGGAAGTTTCCTCGGTCAAATCAATAAAATTTGTTACTTTTCTTCCAATAGACTCGTAACTGTAGGGATCGCTTGCGGGTAAGTCCTCGAATATGACGTTTGAGTTTTCACCTGTTGACCAGGCTACAACGCATCTGTTATAGCAACCGTCCAAGTTCTCCTCATAGTCAAGCCCGCTTATATATGTGCAGTTATAACCGCTCTCGAACGTGTATTTTATTGGCTTCTGATTGGGCGTGACGTAAGGTTGGAGCACTATATAACCGTCTGGGTCAATAGTGACCTCTGCGTTTATCCAGCCCGCCATCGTGTTTATCACTGTTGAGCGGATCGTCTTGCGCTCGAACCAAATATCATTTCCAAAGCATCTGCCAACATCGACACCAGGCATGATTCGCAATAACCCGCCGTCAACCTCAACTATATCCCTAATGGCTTGAACGACGTTGTATCCCTCTGGTCTGAAGAAGTCCATCATCGTTGAATCTTGCGTGAACCTCCAATAGGTCGAATAGCAATCGAGGGTGCGGGTAACCAATTTGTATTTCGCATTGAAACCCGTGTTGTTGATAAAGAGCGTTCCCAACGTCTCTGTCTCTGTCTCCCCATCGGGGAAAGTCATAGTATGCTTGATCCGCACTAGCTTTTTATTGTTGGTTGAGTTGAGCATACTCAATGAACCACTTAAAATATTGTCCCCGTATAAGTTCCAAGTAAGAGAAGAGGAACCATCCTGAAGTTGGATGGTTTCCCCTGTCTCGTTTAGTGTGAACGGGTCAACAAGAAAAGCAGTGTAATAATCATTGCGCCCGCTTTGCGCGTAATCTCTCATTATGCGCTCACCTCTTGCCCACTGATAGTAACGGTCTTCTGGTTGCGGAGTGTCCAATCAGCTTTAGCGGAATCAACCGCCATTGCGTATCTTCTCCCGTCTGGTAACCGCACCATAACGTCCCCAACAAATGTTTCGTTGCTGTCAGCTAAAGATAAAAATTGGTTAGCATCATCGAATAACATAGTTGCGGAGAAGGATAGGTTTGTAGTTCCTCCCGCACCATAGAAGGCACTGGGTCTGCGCTTTCCAGCCATTTGAACTAATGTCTGGTTGTTCCTGTCCTCTATTGATGTTTGAATATCGTCCACTAGCTCAACGTGCGTCCCGTTGATTAGTGAATCGAATACCGTTCTGTTCCTGTTGGATAAGGTAAAAGAGCCTATTGTTTTAGGCTCTGAAACGTCTTTATCATTGCTTCCAATAGCAGTGAAATAAACCGGTGTGTTGAACGGAATAAAATTGAAGGTCACGTGCGGGAAAGTTCCGTCCTCGTTCTGTGACACGGTAACTTGGTCAATCTGGTATAACCCGCCTTCCATCTTCACGGTGATTTGGTTGATGGGCTTACTCTTGTCCCCGCTGTCTCCTAAAGCAAACTCTATGTTGTTCCTATTGGAACCTATTCTCTCTATCGTTGGGGTGTTCCTTATCGTTTTGTTCTCTACCGTTAGAGTGCGGGTATCAGTAGCGAAATAATTTGTCTGTGTGGGGGGCATATAGCTAGGGACGATTCTTAGTTGGATCCGCACATTTTTATTCATCATTGAATACTTGAGCAAATCAGTTGAAAGCTCGATTCGTCCTTGTTTTGCGCAAGAACCCCAAGTGTTATCTTCGTCCACTAGGTATCGGGTTGCGTTGTAGAAAGCACCTTCCGCCCCTCTGATATAGTTTAGTTGCCATCTGTCATCGTCTCTTGACCAATCAGGCGTTGAATATTCAATGACCACTAAATCAGACTCATCGTAATAAACTTTGTCTATGGTTAGTTGCGGGACGTAAATAAGCTCTATCTGTTGATTCTCCCAAGATGAGTTCATCCCGATTCCCCACCAATCTTGAATAAAATTCGCCCTAATGGAGACGTTTAGTTTTATACGATCATATTTTCTTTTAGCAAAGGTTAGGTTTGCGCCCGTGTCTCCATTGGTTATGTTTGCTAAAAGTCCGCTGATCTGCGAGAAAGATATTCCCCAATAGACACCGCTTCCATAAGGTGAGGTATGTTCGTTGCACTGCGCTACTGGGATTGTCGCTGTAAAGGTGGAGCTTTCTCTAGTCTCAATATTTTTTCCCTTTACTAAACCTGTGAAAGTTATTTGGAACTCGAAAGATTTATGAACGTCTGATCCGCTGTCTGAGTTCCAAACTAAATATCTGGTAGTGATTGAAGAGCCATCGCGTAAGTAATCTACGGTGTTGCTCACGTTGTTTGTAGTAACTGGGCAAACACCTATTCTATTAATACTCATTAGGTAGTTGCCAACCTTTCATATTTTTTCATAAGGCGAATGAAATCCTGCGCGAACTGTTGCTCGTTGTAGGTTGTCAACTTCGTATCGCCTATATAATAATTATTGATTGTCTGGTTTCCCGTCGTTCCAATAGGCGAACTGTTGGAACTGGGTATGTTGCTTGTGTTGACTGATGCGGAGATAGAAGCTGTGCGGGAAGAAAGATAATTGCTAATGTCCTCCCAACCGTCTTTCAAGCCTTTGTATAGACCTCCCATGATCGCTTGACCGTTGGTAACAAGCAACTTCGCGTCAACGGGTAATGGGCCTTTTAGTTGCGGGATCTGTGAAGTGATCTCTCCGAACCAACCTGTAAGCCCACTCCAAGCTGATTTTAATCCGTCTCCTAGACCATTGATTATCGATGTTCCCGCATCCCAAAGTAGGCTTCCAACATCGCCTAAAGCATCGAGGATTTGTTGCGGTAGGCTGCTGAAGAAGTCTATAACGCTTCCTACCATTGAATTTATTCCATCTAATAACCCGCCAAGTAAAGACGCGCCTGCTGATAACATACTGCCGACAAAGCTAATGATTAGGTCGATACAAGCTAGAATCAAATTACCAAGAGCAGGTATCAAAGCCCCTAATATAACGGGCAATGCGTCAACCAAAGCCATAAAAAGTTGGATAGCTGTATTCAAGATTAGCGGAATCCAAGTCGGAAGGTTTTCCGCAAACATATTTATCACCATAGTCAAGCCGTTTATTAGCTCGGGTAAGATAACTGGTAATGCTTCAACCAAGCCCATAAAAAGAGTTACAGCCGCTTGAATCAACGTCGGAATAAATGTCTCAATAGAATTACAGAGCATTCTTAGGATAATCATCAATTCGCTTATCAAAGATGTGATTAGTCCAGGCAACGCTGTTGCAACCCCCATAACGAGTTGCGGTAAAAGTTGAAGGATTGCGGAAAGTAACCCGTTGAACACTGACCCGATAGCCGCCAAGAGATCGGGTGCGTTTGCTTGAATGACTGAACCTAATTGTTCCAATATCCCGCTAATATCGTTCTTGAGCAGATCGCCCATAGAAGTGAGTATCTGGGTAATGCGAGGGATGATATTTGATAAATATGTGACAACTGAATCCAATAATTTCTGGGTTGACTCTCCAACATTCGCGTTCTCGTCTCCAAGAGAGGTAAGCCAATTCTGATAGGCTGCTTTTGCACTGTTAGCAGATCCCTCGATTGTGGTTGCTGCTTCCTTCGCGGTGGTGCCCGTTATATCCATTTCTGTTTGAATCGCGTGGATCGCTTCAGTGATGTCCGCAAAAGAAGAGATGTCATAATGTTGCCCTGTTAGCTTCTCTGCGTCTGCTAGTAGGCGTTCCATTTCTTCTTTGGTTCCGCCATATCCCAATTTCAAGTTATCCAACATCGTATAATTTTGCTTTGCGAAACCTTGATACGCATTTTGAATATCTTGAATATTTGTTCCCATTTTATTTGCGTTGTCGGACATATCGATAACCGCTTGATTGCCTATCTCGGCTGCTTTGGCGGTATCTCCTCCAAGAGAGGAAATCAATGAAGCACTGAAGGAAGTAACTGTGCTCATATACTCGTTTGCGGACATTCCAGCTGTTTGATAGGCTTGTTGCGCGTATCCCTCAACTGTTGAACCGCTGTCCTTGAACAACGTCTCAACTCCACCTGTCAATTGCTCGAATGAGGAGTAAGCATCCAATGATGCCTTCGCTACTTTCGCAACGCCTGTAGCGATCATAGCCAATCCCGCGGCTGCTGCTGCCCCAGCTACTTTGACCGCTGATCCAAACTTTGCGAATCCTGCGCCCATCGAATCAGTTGATTGTTTTGAAGTTGATTCAGCTTTCTTCGTCTCGTTACTGACGCTTTGTAGTTCTTTTTTGGCGGCTGTCCCATCGGCTTTGATCCCAATGCGTAAAGTTCCTAGATCTAACAATAGAACCGCCTTTCATAAAAAAGAGAGCAGATCTAACCAAACTGCTCTCTCAATTTCTTTTTATCTGGTTTTGTTTGCTGTAGAGTCCAGCACTTATCTAAATACTCTCTGCCTTCTGGTGTCTGCTGAAGCTTCCCGCATATAGCGTCCCTTTGAAGCCTTGCGTAGGTTAGGCAATCCAACTCCATCTGATCAGAAATGGGAATGCCGAATATTTCAAACACCACGGCGTAAGAACTCAACCCAATAGATAGATAAGGATTATTTTCCTCGTCTTGATTCTCTATTGGGTAACATGGAAATTTACTTGTTCAGCGATTTCCTCTGTCCAGTATTGGAAGTAATCCTTGACCACGTAAACGACAATCATTAGATCAAACTCTTCTTCAACTTCATCTTTGGTGAAAGTTTTCCCCTCATCGTTGCGGTTTAGGATGCGGGTGAAGATATCAATCATAATAGGTAATAGTTTTGATTGGTCTTTGTCCTCAACCATAGGTAGAACGTCCATAAGGGTTTGATATAAAGCTTGTGTAGGACGCTTTAGATTGAGAATGGTTCCATCGAATAGTTTGATTTGATAAGGTGCTGTTTGAAAAGCAGTTGTAAGGTCTAACATCATTGAATACTCCTTTGTATGTTTATGCGGAATAGGCTTGTCTAATCTTTTCAGCTTCTTCCGCAGGTATGTTTTCTAATATTTCCTCTGTGTAGATTCGCTCATCTGTTTCCGTGTAGGTGTGCGGTTCGATGTCCATAGCATCGCCGAATAATTGCCCATCCTCACGCTTGATGAATAAGTATCTATTTGAATAGGTATGAGTAAATTCTTTCTCTCCTATGATTTGTTTCTCTGTGACTATCATCTATACCCCCTCATTGCAGATCTCGGGATAATCTTCAATAGCTCTGAACTTGTCCGCAAACACTGACCAATTGGTAGCGGTCTTATAGTCTTCTACTAGTGCTTTTGGAACATAGATATAACCAGGATTGTCTCCTGTGTATGCTGGGGACAACGCAACATTTGTTGCGGCGTTGTCTCCGATTAGCGCGTTATTGCTTTGTAAGTTAATCAGTGTTGGCGATTTTAAGATTAGTGCTTGGAGTCTAAAACAATTGTAGAATGGTGCAGCCCATCGATTATTAGCCTTGATTGCTGTTACCGCAGAAGGAAACATTGCTTTTGTTAATGAATAGCAAAATGAGAACAAATTATCAGAAATTTTTCCTGTCATCAAAGGAAAGAATACTTCTTTTAAGCTCGAACAATAAGAGAAGCAAGAACTATCAATTTCCTTCGCTTTAGGCAAATCAATAGTTATTAAATTTGAGCACTTACTAAATACATATTCTCCTATCTTTCCTTCTTCTCCCCCATTAACGGCGTTTGAAAACGACAAACTGGTTAGCGATGAGCAATTGTAAAAAGCATAATTTCTAATAGTTGTTACATTACTCATATCCCCAGCATCTATTAAACTTGTGCAGTTGTAAAAACAGTAGGTGCCAATAGAATTCAAGCTTGGGCAATTGATTTTCTTTAGTTTTACTTGATCGCTAAAAGCTTTTTCATCTAACTCTGTGACTTTATCATTTGAATATTCTTCTAATGATTTTTCAAAATACATATCTATGATTTTGTATTTACTTTGTTCAATGATTAGATCGTTCTTCTTCTGATTCTCTGCCACTGCGTCATCTATGCGCTTTTGGATAGCTTGCTCTTGCTTGTCCTCGTAGTCTACTGGTTTAGGTTTTTGCCATACCCCGAAATAATCTTGTTCTAATGTGTGATCATCTTTATACCGCCATACGCTGATATCTGCTCCCTCTTGGAGAAGCTCGTTGGGAATCTTCGCCCTACAATTTTCAGAAGCAACCGTGTAGCAGTGATCAGCGCCCACTAGTGCAAAGTTCACATCTGAATCCTCATCCAGAAGGACATATCTATTGGTATCCCATTGGTATAGCGGTTCTTCTATTTTTATCATTTAGAACCTTTCCATATAGAAAAAAGGGACTACAGCTATAGCCATAATCCCTTTCTTTTTTTCTTATTTTTTAAGCGGTTAGTGATGCGTCTTCTTCAGTGTAGATGAGTAATGTTCCCTCATCATCCATTGGGAAGGCTGTGAATTCTGCGTCAATGACCGTTTCTTCGTCTTTAGCGAAAGCCATTTCGAAACCTGCTTCATTGCTTCCTACGATGGTGATGCGGATATCGCCTTCTGCTTTGTCTTCGTGGACGAATCGAAGGACGTATTTCTTACCGTCGTATTTACCTGTTCCGCCAACTTTTACTGTGCGGATGTGTTTTGTAGTGTCCTCAGTAACGGTAGCTGTCGCGCATAATTTCGCTAGAGTCTTGCCGTTCCAAGTCATAATCCCACTCTTTAGAGTAACAGTTTCTTCAGTTACCATTTTCTTGGAGACGATGCCTAGATCGTCTTTCGCAGTATAAAATTCTGGTTCGTAGGTAAGTGTCGCACCACCGCTTACAAGCCCAAGGATGTTGTCATCAACCTCGATGACCGCATCTTCTGGGATAGCGTCCCCGCTAAATTCAGTGGCATAAAGCTTTCCTGAACCTAGAACGATTTTTTTGTTTAGTGCCATTATGTGAACTCCTAATGTTTAGTAGTTATGTCGAAGTAGTTGATAACTTGCGGGTAGTTGGTCTCCTCGTCTATAAGGGTTCCACCACCGTTTGATTGGATTGAGCAGTCAGCTCTGTATTCGTCCCCAACCGTTATAAGCGCGTCAGTCAAATTTTTCTCGATGCCCATAGCCTGGGCTAAGCTCTGCGCGGTTATGCGGGTTTGGAGCCTGTATTGCGCTACTGCGCCGTTATCAACTGATCTGTAAAAGTTATATGTGATAGCGGGTAGCCCGCCTTTTAAGTCTGTCTCGAAAGCTTGCGGGCTTATCCCTGTCGCTTGCCTTATGATCGCAAGCAGATTCTTTAGTGTTTCCATTTTTATATAAGCCCTTCAAAGCATTCTCTAATCTGCGTTAGCGATGATTGCGCTGCTGGTTCAAGAAAGGGCTGGGCTTTGTTTCCAGATGTGCGGAAGAAGCCGTGTGCGCTCTTGTATGTCCAGGGCTTCTTTCTTCCCGTGCCTTTGGTGGAGTAGATGCCTGTTCCTATCTCAACATAGGGCGCATACTCCGCATTGCTGTAGATAACGCCCTCGATTCCAGAAGGCTCAACTTGAAAGTCTATAGATCTGCGAAGGTTTCCCGTGTCCTTGGGACAACGCTTCACAGCTTCCTTCTGAACCTTTGCGCAAGCGTTCGTCATCGCTTTCTTCAAGTAAACAGAATCTAAGTCCTTTATGAATTTATCCATGTTCGCGCTAACGTCAGCCATTAGTGATCTCTTTCAAATAGAGCGTGTATGTTAGCGGTGGCATTGAAACCACATATAGGACTTGGTATCTGTCATCAATCATCATCCCCCTGCGGATCTTGTCGCTTGTCGTGTAGCCCACGTGGCTTACCTCTTGTAACTTGAGGTCGTTGTTTCTGTAATCGCTCTGATCCGCAAAGGTGATATAGATCGGCAAAGCTCCAATAGCAGTGAACGAATCTGTTTTGAAACCTAATTCATCAACTTCTTCTGTCGGAGCCTTGACCTCGTGCGGGGTTAGCCTTGAGTAGAACATTTGACCAACCTCATCTTCTTATGCTTGTTCAATCGCTTGTAAACTGCGTCGCTGTAATCAGTAGAATACGAGACTGAGTTACCACCACTCGATTCTGATTGGAAACCCTCTGCGCCTATCTTGTTTATTGTTTCTTGAGCCATTCGGAAGAGGACGGACTCCATTTCAGGCGGGATCTGGGTTAGGTTGCAGTAATCGAGCGCGTCTTGCTCGCAATTTTCAGCGATTAGATTGAGAATGCT
>OQWI01000307.1_pt1 | contig 22562 bp, 20 predicted proteins | sample 1691551 | NCBI WGS metagenome assembly OQWI01 (sample SAMN03418259, study PRJEB22391) | human gut metagenome | biome: human-gut; feature: organic feature; material: feces | host: Homo sapiens | place: Tanzania | collected 2013-01
ATTATTCCAACGCTGACACTGACCGCGGTTGGCATCCCGCTGGAGGGTGGTCAAATCGTGGAGAGCAGGCGGCTTTTCGGCGTGTTCTTTTCGTGTAACAGAATGAATCATGGCATACTCCGCATTTTTGCAGGCACTTAGAATCGCGGCGGCATCTTCTCTGGTGGAGAATCGCTGACTGTCCAGGTTTATTCCGTTCGCATTGAGCCGAACGGTGTAAAACTGTTCCGGGGAAAAGGCCGCGATTGCAGCCTCCCGCTGAACCGTCATTCCCAGAGTTGGGGTCATGACACGCCCAATACTCAAAGGCTGACCATACAGGCAGGAAAAGAGCCGGGTGGCGTTGATGCCGATGATCCAGTCGGCCCGCTCCCGGCATAGGGCAGCATGGTATAGAGAATCGTACTGCGAGGATGGCTTCAAATTTTGAAAACCCTCCCGAATTGCGGAGTCCTCCATGCTGGAAATCCAAAGACGGTCAAAAGGCTTTGTACACTGGCACTGATGATATACGAGTCTGAAAATCAGCTCTCCTTCTCGCCCAGCATCCGTTGCGCAGATAAGCCGGTCAACATCAGAGCGGTTCATCAGCTTTTGCAGAATTTGAAACTGCTTTTTTGTGCTTGCTGTAATCTGATATTGCCACTTCTCGGGGAGAATGGGCAAATCCTCTTTTCTCCATTTTTCATAGTTTCCGTAGGCGGTTGGCTGCGCCAGCTCCACCAGATGACCGATACACCAGCTGACAAGATACCCATTTCCTTCCAGGTATCCGTCATTGCGCTGGCTGGCACCAAGCACACCGGCGATAGACTGGGCAACAGATGGTTTTTCCGCAATGACCAATTGAGGCATTGACGTTCCTCCTTTTCGTGATATGTACATAAAGCGCACAGCGAGTGGGCCTCACTGTGCGCTTGCTTTCCTTATTCTTCTTCCATTTCATCCGGAAGCTCGAAATCATCCTCCTCCGGGTAGTCTGCATCAGGATCAGGCTTTTCCTGCTGAGACTTCTTTTTACTCTTTTGGAGCAGAACAAAGCCGCCTACACCCATTGCTGCAAAGAGCAGCAGGGGCAAAAGCGCGGACAGATTGCTGCTGCCCTTGTCTTCACTGACTGCCGGAGTCTCTGTAGGCTGCGTCTGGGGCGGCTCGGTGGGAGCCGGTTCTGTGGGTTTCTGGGATTCGGTATAGTCCTTCAGCTCATCTTCGTCCAGCAGACTGAGCAGATCCGCTTCATCAACCTGGTTTAGAAAGTGTACCGTCTGGTTCCCGTTGTCATCCCGGTCAATGATGATATAGAAATAGTTACCGTCTCTGGTAGTTACGGTGATGAACTGCTTGCCGCTGGAAGTGACCATATCATCGACAAGATTCATGTTGCCATCCGGGGTCAGAGGCGGCAGGGGTTCTTCGTTTTCGTTTGACTGTGCGGATGCGGGAATAGCCATCATGCTTACACAAAACAGGACAGCCAGGAACAAGGAAAAAAGCTTAGTCTTCATCATCGGTATCCTCCGTATTCTTTGTGATGGTTGCCGCAGCGCCGGTAATGGTCTCCGGGACTGCGCCGTTGGGGAGTCCCTGTCCCAGCGTCTGGAGCAGCATGGCCAGCTGGTCAGGGGTTAGATTCGCGGCGTGAACAATGTCGTGGATTTCGGTGTTTTCACGTTCTTTATACAGCCGATCCAGTTCCTTGTATTTGGCATCCCATTCCTCACGCTTCCGCAAGGCACGGGCACGGTCTTCGCCAAGTCTATCTAGTCTTACACTCATAATAATCTCCTTTTTCGTTTGGAATCCCCCGGCTACATACCGGGGATTCTGCCATAGCAATAGAAATGCTGCTGCCAATAGGCGGTGTTGATGCTGCTGATTTTCACGGGGTTTCCGGCATGAATCATTTTCCCGCCGCCCAGATAAATGCCTACATGGGAAGCGCCGCTTGTGTTGTAGGTGCCCTGGAAGAAAATCAGGTCACCTGGACGGGCCTGAGATGCAGGAATGATGGTACATTGGCGACGCCAGTTCTCGGCGGTTTGCCTGCCAAAATGGAACCCGGCACCGCAGTTGTTGACTGCATAGGAAACAAAGCCGGAACAGTCAAAGCCGCTGGGACTGTACCCGCCCCAGACATAAGGCGTTCCGAGATACTGCTCTGCCTTGGCAATAAGCTGTGCTGCCTTGCCGGTGGCTTCAGCGTCAATGGAATCCAAAATGCTTCCAACATCCAAATAAAAATAGGGATTGAAGCTGGTATTCCGATAGCTGAAAGAAAGCGTCATTTTGCCTGTGCTGCCAATCTGGGCAATGACCTGCCCCTTTGTGACTTCCGCGCCCACAGCAACGGCAATATTGGTACAGCCGCCGATTGCCACAGTGTAACCCTTTTCGTTTTTGAGCGTAATTACACCGCCGGTGATCCTCGCCACCTGCCCATCCATGACGGAGAGTACCGGGGTACCATTGGGAATCAAAACTTCTATATGCTTGTTTTCCCTTATGATGTTCCCGGAGCATTGATAACCGTAGCCGTACAGAATGTTGCTGTGCCAATTCATGTCAACGGGGGAGCCGAACATAATGCGGTTGCCTTTGGTAATCTGGTAGATGTCATACATTTCCAACTACTTGTCCGTAAGGCGGCTGCGAAGAATGCTTTCAAAATCAATGGAATCCAGCGTGACGTAGCAGATTGAAACGCTTTCTTCCTCTGTAATGGTAATGGAATCCCCACTGCCACCGGCGTAGTACGCATCCCAGGTCTGATGCCCGTGATTCAGCGCAGCTTGATGGCTATCGTAGTACACGTCAAAATCCACACCGTATCGGGCAAAATTTCCGGTGTCCTCAACCTTGTATAGCGTCCCGTTCATAATGATTTCCGTCCCCATAGGCAGACGAGGATTTTTGGCATCCACCGCTATGGTATGATTTGCTTTTGGATAAACGCCGGATGCCGTGGGCCCACCAGACCAAATGCCGCAGCAAATTGGGCAGCTGCAATAGGCGCTTGTTACCACCGGGCCAATGTAGTCACCAACTTCCACCGTCCTGGTCGTGGTGCGGACTTCGGTACGGATTTCCTCTGTATATCGATATTGGGTATTGAAAATTGCGTCCAACTCAGCCCGAACCTGATTGAACGTGAAATCCTGGTATTTTGCGCACAGATAGCTGATGAGCATAGTGGAATCATGACCAATCTCCGAGAGATTGTAATTGTACTCCTCGCAGTCGGGATGCCTGGATTCCACAGTATTGATTTTCTGCTGCAACTGTGCCTCCCGCTTGGTATAGTAGGCATCTGCTTTGGTGATTTGAATGTCATCTGCAGGCCAGGAGGTTGCGGTGACCGTTGTAAGCACTCCACCGGTAATCATAGAACAGGACTGGAACGGGGCGGTTATCAGAAGAAAAGCCATGGCGACAATCAGCGCGGAACGAACCCCGGTGCTGCTGGAAAGCGCAGTGCGAATGGATTCCATGCCTTCCTTTGTTCGGCTCAGCACGGTACTTGCGGTACGGGCAGAATTCGTAACTCCCGGTGCGGTTCCCGCATAGTATTCCTTGCGGATTTTTGCTTTCTGCCGCCAACGGGAAATGGGGTTTGAATTGGGGAAATCACTTTCTGCGGGTTTGCTGCTTGTGCCAAAATTTGACTTGCCGGAATGCCGTTTCTGCTTATTAACCTTTTCGATTTGCTTCAGCTTGCGGCTGTATCTGCTGTGAACGATTTCTTCCGCAACAGTATCAGCTGCCCCAATGCCGCTTTCAAGGGCCTGTGTGCCGACATTTTCATCTTCATTGGCATTGGAGGCTGCTTTGTCCCTCGCGGCACGGATAGACTTTTTCAAAAGGGCGTCGCGTTTCACGACACCCTTTCCGGAAGCTTGCTTGCGTGCGCTGGAATTGACCTGGGTGGAAGTTTCTTTTTTGCCAAATCGAAGCTGCTCTCTACGGGATTTTGCCTTGTCGGCATCGGTTAAAAGCTTCTGCCTGCTCGCAGCCATTCCAGAAGTGGGTGTGCCCTTGTTTTCGGAAAACTTTAGAGAGGGCTTTCTTGCGGCCATTTAGCCCTCCTTTTCAGGAGTGACCTCAGACAGCTTGGTGGTCATGATTCGATACAGCTCCAGGTTTGTGGGGAAGTGATCCACAAAGGGCAGAATCACATTGCCGTAGAATAGCAGCCCTTCGCCCTCGCCGGAATGGGTGACATAGGACAGCTGGTGGGGAGAGATGTTCAGGGTGTTTGCGAGGATCTGTCTGTCACCGGCAGCCTGGTTCAGCATGATGATAAAATCGGAGTTTTATAGTGATAGGTGAGCCTCTGATATAATCTCGGGCTTTTCCCCCACTCCACACCGTGCATGCAACTTTCACCGCACACGGCGTTCCATCGGTTAGTAGTTTTCGTTGTCTAAACAATCAACCTATAAAAGTGTTGCAACTGTTGTAATTGTGAGTAAGATTAAATGGGCTGCATGGAAGCAAGCTGACGCAGATTATTGACTTTAGCCAGTCGCTTTCTGTCAAGCTGAAGTAAATCCATATATTTGTGAATTGTCTCGGTGTTTGACGCATGAATGAGTTTGTGTACAGCGTCCTTAATCAGAACGAGATTTCCATAAGAATCGTCTCCGCCGAGATGCCGTGGCAGCTTATGGTGGCAGTGAATTTCTCCGATGTGAGAGAACTCATCACCAGTAACTGCACATTTGCCCCATTGTGCCGAAAAGAGGGAGATACGGTTGTCTGCATATTCGGCACTATTGGAATAGGTTGGCATCCGCATGAGAGCCAACATCATTGAGACATTGATTCTCAAACAATCGTGAATACCTTCCCGTCCTTCGGGGGTATAGTAATTCCAGCTTTTCTTACGAAAAAGTGGATTTTTGTGCTGTGTATAACCTATCGGATATATAGGTTCGTTCGTACCAGCAACATACCGTATCATTTTGGATTTACCAAACCGGGCTTTTTCAAACGCAGTCAGCTCCCTGCCTTTTTTAACGAGGCGGTTGCCTGTACGGGTGCTAAGCCTGTTTGTCAGCAAAGTCATAATCGTGCGATTAAGGGACGCGCAATCATGATTGACGTGCGTAGCAATGCAATAATAATTCTGCATCCCTGTTACCATACTGTTGTACAATCTGATTTCGCCCTGTTCCCCGTATATCTTGCGGGGGTGGACGATTCTTTTTGCCTGTTCTTTCAGCTTCTCCCTCTTGTGCTCCAGATTCTTATCAGCGATATGCGACATAACCACGAGTTTATCGCCTTTTCTGTGTACTTTCATTTTGAAACCAAGGAAGTCAGAATAATGATTTCTCACGTTGACTATCCTTGTTTTCTTTTCTGAAATTTCCAGTTTCAGCCGTTCTTTCAGCCAGAGAGTGACTGCACATTTGGTACGCTCAGCAACGTCCTTTGTTCTACAGAAGATGCGAAAATCATCAGCATAACGGACAATGAACATCTCTTTCAGATTGGATTTCTTTGCCTGCCGGTAGCCATTTTCGGGCCTGGTGTTCCTCTTGCATATAGGACACCATTGCCATTGACTCTCTACCCAATGGTCTAATTCGTTGAGTACGATGTTAGCCAAGAGGGGCGAAATAATTCCTCCCTGAGGTGTTCCTTTGTCGGGCGTAACGGTAGTTCCGTCCTCAAGTCTGATAGGCGCTTTGAGTATTCTCTTTATAAGAAAGATCAGTTTCTTATCATGAATCCCCATAGCCCAAATCTGGCGTATCAGCTTGGCATGGTTCACATTGTCAAAGAATCCCTTTATATCAAATTCAATAACATAGTGGAGATTTGCATGCTGTAATAGCTGATAACTTCTTGCTATTGCATTTTCTACCGAATGATTCGGCCTGAATCCGTAGCTGTTGTTGCTGAACTTAGCTTCACAAACAGGTTCCATTACCTGCTTGATACATTGTTGAACAAGCCTGTCCCATATACAAGGGATACCCAAGGGCCTTGTCTTGCTGGGGTCGTATGGCTTCGGTATCTCCTTGCGCCTTACTGGTTTGGGGCGATACCCATGTTTGCTTCCATTTACAATAAATCTTACTTTTTCGACCACTTCATCGGGGGTACATTTTCCGATGCCCTCGATTGTGAGGTTGTCTGTTCCGCTTGTCTTACTTCCTGTATTCTTCTTGATATTTCTGTACGCAAGCAAAATATTTTCTCTTTGAAGTATAGCGGACATTAAGTCTGTAAACACTTCTCCGTTTGCACTCGCTTGGTAGAGATTATCAATGGTGCTCTGCATTCCGTAATACTCATTGTGCCGCAGATTATCCTCACATAGCAGTTGTTTTTCCTTTTTCTTGGTCATAAGGCATCACTCTCCTTTCTGGGGAAAGTGTCCCTTTTTGTCATACTCGTAATCCTTATTAGATTGAATGACAACAATAGTTTCTAACCGACTAAAGCCCATTCCTCAAGCCCGCCTTTTTCGTTGGGCTGTCATAGGTTCGAGCTTCGCTTTTCGGCACAGATTAAGCGGCTTATATGATTCGTCCGCATATTGCAAATGTGCAACTCTGTACCTTTCCACGTTCCGATAACTCTATCTGTGCATATATCCTTAGGTGTCCGCTATAGTCCTGTCAGCTTGACTGTGCCTGTAACACAATACGGAGTTTCATATTTTCGATTCTTACTCCACCGCACTGACCCACATTTAAGTGTCCGTACATTTCTATACGGTAAACATCTAGACCCGTACATTCGCGGTTTTCGTCAGTCCGTCGTGGACAATTCTCACCATAGATATTTTGTAGACTCCCGGCGTGTCATCTGCATACAGTACCTCTACCGCACTTTCGTCAGCCGTGTTGCCACGCTGTTACGACAGACTTCCGCCGACTTTATCGAGCTCCAGACCCCAGCCTTTACAGCCTGAGCCGGTCGAAGTATCAGAGAAGGCATTTCAGGGCGTTACCCCGTCATTCTACCTTTCGAGTTATCAGTTGTTGCTTATCCCTTACGGAATAAGCCCGACGTTTTTAGCATCGCGTGGCCATAAGTCTATGAAGTGTTACCCTCATAGAGCGATGTTTGTACGTCAACGTGTCGCACCAAATATGTTTTCAACCTCTCGGCTGGCCAGCAAATCCTTGACATTCTGGGTGATGCCCGTGGGAATACCACCCCACTTACGGAACCGCTTCCAGATTTCCACGGAGTAAGCGGCGGTCTGCTCCTCCTTCAGCAGCAGATGGAATTCGTCGATGTAGTACCGGGTGGATTTTTGGACTTCCCGGTTGATGGTGACACGGTTCCAGACCTGATCCTGGACAATCAGCATACCGATTTTCTTGAGCTGCTTGCCCAGCTCCTTGATGTCGTAGCAAACCACCCGGTTGCTCACATCCACATCGGTCTGGTGATTGAACACATTCAGAGAACCGGTGACATAGATTTCCAGCGCAGTGGCAACGAACTGAGCTTCCTTTTCCTCCTGCTTGCGCAAACAGTTATAGAGATCACCGAGGATGGGCATATTTTCCGGCTTGGGATCATTGAGGTAGTCCTGATACACCATCCGCACACAGCGGTCAATGATGGTTTTCTCCACAGGCTTCAAGCCGTCCTTGCCGCCCACGATCAGCTCACACAGGGAGAGAATGAAGTCCGATTTCAAAGAAAGCGGATTTTCCTCGTCGCTGTAATTGAGGTTGATGTCCATGGGGTTGATGTGGTGCTTGGAGGTGGGAGAAATCTTGATGACCTGTCCCTCCAGACGCTGCACCAGGGGGAAGTATTCTCCCTCGGGATCGCAGATCATAATATCGTCGTTTGTCACCAGAAAAACATTGGCAATTTCCCGTTTGGCGGAGAAAGACTTGCCGGAACCGGGGGTGCCGAGAATCAGACCGTTGGGATTTTTCAGCAGTTTCCGATCCACCATAATGATGTTGTTACTTAGGGCGTTGATGCCATAGTACAGTGCCTCCGGGCTGTCCTGATACAGCTCCTGGGTGGTAAAGGGAACGAAGATTCCCACGCCGGAGGAGGTCAGACCCCGCTGAATCTCAATCTGGTTCAGTCCCAGGGGCAGACTGCTGACCATGCCTTCTTCCTGCTGATAGTCCAGTGCCGTAATGCTGCAATTATATTTCTGGGCAATGGAATTTGTCTGAAACACATTGTTGTCCAGTTGGCGCTTGGTGTCGGCGGTGTTGAGAATCAGGAATGTCACAAGGAACATACGCTGGTTCCGGCTTTGCAGATCGGACAGCAGCTTTTTTGCTTCCGCACCATAGGTGGCAAGGTCGGAGGGAATGATGTCCATGTCATATCCGGCACGGACAGCTTTTTTCTGCTCCTCAATCTTGCTCTTGTCCAGATCGGTGATGGTGCGCTTGATGGTCTTGATGGCGCTGACCTGATCTACGGACTGCACATGGATGTTGACCACAATGTTGCTTTCAATATCCAGAAAGTCCTTGAGAATCCGGTCACTCAGCTCCGGTGCCAGAATTTGCAGGAAACTGACGGAAGCGAACTTCTTACCCATGCGGAAATCCTTCGCCCGGTTAAAGAGGAAAGAGCTGGGGGAAATGTAATCCTTGGTGGACAGCCCGGAACGGGGCAGATCTTCCCACCGGAAAGCAAAAGACTCCGGCGTGTCCATGCGCAGAATGTCATGGAGAACCCGGAGCCGTTCCTGTCCGTTCAGCACCTCGGCGCTGACACCCAGTCGTTTGAAGTTGTTGAGGATGTCCGTTTCAATGCGCTCTAAGCGGGGCTTGGCAGAGCGGATGTTGTCGGCATCAATGCCAAAGGTGAGATACTTGGTTTTCACGATGCCGTTGTTTCCCTTTGCCTGCTGCACCTCAATAATTTTAGACAGCTCCCGCTGGATGCTTTCAAACTGGTCAGAGCGCAGCGGGATTGGCCGGGCAAAGGATTCCCGCAGGGCAGTCAGATTCACAAAGGAAAACTGGAATTTGATGGAGCTGTCAAAATAGTTGAGGAAATCACACCAGCCGTCGAAGATGGCCTGCTTGTCCTCATTGTCCGAGAGCTGATAGTTGATGTCCCAGAACTGGATGGTTTTGGTGAAGTGGGTGGGCGTGACCTGACAGATCCCGTCTACACGAATTTGCAGGTAGGGAATGCTGTCCTGTGCGGACAGTTCCTTCTTATCTGTCCGATTTGCCCTTGCGATTGCGGTCTTTATCTCTTTTTGCTGGGTGCGGGACAGCTTTCTTTGGGTGGACAATCCGATATACCTCCTTATCTAACTGGTTTTGCCGCTCAACGACGGTATAGAAATTGTTGGTTTTGTAGGGGCGCTTCTTGGGGCGAAGCACCAGCACCCGAACCATGTTGCGGATGATGTCCTCCAGATGCTGTCCGTTCTTTTCGTACAAGGCGAACAGAAAGGCGGGCAGCATGGTGAGGATCATGAGCATGGCGGCAGAGGAATTGCCCAGCGGCTCCTTGGCTGCAAAATACAGGGGGACGCCAATGAGCAGGCCGAGGCTGAAACAGATCAGCTGCCGCTTGGTCAGATTAAAAAGAATCTTGCTTTTGACTTTGGTAAGGTCTTTGGGGACGGTTACATAGGGCATTTTTTACCTCCTTAGTGGGCATTGAATACGGAGCGGGCAAGGCTGCTGGTCTTGAACAGGCAGAAGCAGAGCAGCACTGTGTAGCCCATGCAGGTCCAGATGGCGTTGCTGATATCCCCGGATACAGAGATGTTCTGCACCAGCACCGAGTAGATCGCCACACAGACCATAATGAGAAATGCCTGAAAGCCCAGGGCAAGCAGGGTGCGCAGATAGTTCTGTCCCATCTGACCCCATTCCCGGTTTGCCATGGTCGCCATGGGGATGGGTGCCACGGAAGTGACCAAGTACACCTCAATCATTCGACCGTAGATGACAATGAAAATGCAGATGGTGATTGCCCAGGTACAGATACCAACGAACAGGGACTGAAACCACAGCCCCAGCAGCGGCCCCACATCCATTTCCATGAGCCTGCTTTCCAAATCCGTGACCACCGAGGAAATGTCGATGCTGGTGTTTCCAATCATCACTCCGGCAGCGCCGTTGACAACGCTCTGGGCAGCGTCAAAGATGCCCATGACGATGGTCCAGGTATTGGATACGATCAGGACTGCGGCGGCGGACTTGAACACCCACTTGAAAAACATCCAGGTGTCCACATCATTGAGATTGTTTCTGTCGGTGATGAGCTGAATCAGCTCCAAGGTCATGACGATTGCCAGAATCGCTCCGGCGAGGGGGAGGATCACATTATTGGAAAGGTTCTGAATCATGTTGAAGATGCCGCCGTTCCAGCCCTGGGGGGTCTGCCCAACCTGACCGGCGATTTCTCCAATCTGCTCATTGGTGGAATCGAACATCCCAGAGAGATTGCTGACGATTCCGCTGACAAGCACTTCCTTCAGCCAGTCCGTAATGCTATCCCAGATAAAATCCATTGTGTTACCTCCGATCCGTTATGATTTTTTGGCTTCGGGGGATTCCACACGCTCACAGTAAACCACATACCGCTGCCTGCCCCCGGAAGCATAGGGGTGGCAGGTCAGCAGGGTCAGCAGCTCCCGTCCCGGCTGAATCAGGATTTCCGTTACATCGTGGGGGTCGATGATTTTAATTTCGCAGACCCGGTAGGTCAGCGTCTCCCACAGGTTTGTGATAGAAACCAAATCCCCGACTTTCAGCTTGTCGATGTAGCGAAAGTAGCTGGCACCGTTGTAGCCCCGGTGTCCGGCAATGACGCAGTTGGTGTTCTCGCCGCCAATGGGCAGGCTGGTTTGGCTCAGATGGGCGGCTCCGTCAGCCATGTGCTGTTCCGTTGCGCCGAGAAAGATGGGCATTTCCAGCTCCGTAACGGGAATGGAAATCACACCGAACACCTCATCCGAAAGGCCGTAATCCGTTAGGCGAAAGCTGGGTTTCTGGTAGTCATACGCACAGGAAAGCCCTGTCTGCCCTTGGGCGTAGATGGTTTCGTTGTAGCGAACCATGTCCGCCCACAGTTCCGGGTAATCTCTGGTCTTCTCCGGCTCTGTTGGAGAATCAATAGTGACAATCACTTCGGAAATGGTCGGTTCGGTTTTATCTCGATTCAGAAAGCCCTGAGCATTCAGGGAAATCTCCCGGTCAACCATGGCACCCCAAAGATAGGGGTACAGGAGAAAGGTAAGACCGGAAGCGAACACCAGCAGCATCAGAGCAATGAGAAAGGCGCGGAGCTTACCGTTTCGCATGGTCATTCCCTCCGCTGCTGCCAACAATGCTCTGGTAAATCTGTGCGCCAATGGCAATGACCAGAATCAGAACTAGAGCGGCGGCAATACCCAAAATGACACCCTGAAGGTACTTTTCCTCCCATGCAGATGCCGTTGTTTCCTCGCTGGCAGTTTCTTCCATAAGCAGCTCCGCTTCCTCATAGGGAATCCGGGAACCACGCACCAGCAGCCGGTGGGTGTTCACCCCATAGGGGGTACAGGTGACCAGTGTACACAGATCCTCGCCGGGAGCAATCCCCAGCAGGCTGGTATCGTAGGGCAGCACGGTGTTGATCTCCACCACCTGATATGCCAGAGTTTCATCCAGAACATGGAGATAGAACACATCCCCGGTGGTGAGCTGTTCTAAGTCGGTAAACATCTTCTGGGATGCCATGCCGCTGTGCCCGGAGAGAATGGTATGTGTGTTTTCACCGCCTACAGGGAGAGAGCTGCCCAACAGATGCCCAATGCCCCGTTCCAGAGAATCATTCTCCGTGCCGTGGTAGATAGGCAGCTTGACGCTGATTTTGGGAATTTCCACATAACCCATGATGCCGTTTCCGGCAACATCGAGCTGGCTGTCGTAGTCGGCAGATGCAGCCTGCAAGCCCTCTTGGCTGTAGGCTGCTGTTGCGCCGGGGACAAGGGTATGGTTGTAGGTATCGGCAAGCTCCTTTGCCTTGAGAAGTTCGCTGTCATCCGCCTGCTCCATAACCTCCTGATAAGCAGTGTGAATCTGGGAGGCATACTTTTGGTTTACATAATTACTTATAACAGGATACAAAGTCAGCCCCAGTGCCAGCAGGAACGCCATGACCGCCAGAGCGATTGTGATACGCTTTTGCTTCGTAAGGAACCCTCCTTTTTCGGGATAGCCCCGGAGGATTAACCCTCCGGGGCAGATGAAATTAGACAGAGCGCTTCTTCCGGCTGACCAGTGCAATAACGGATACAGCGCCAACCATCAGCAGAATTCCGACCACAGTAAACATCATAGTTCCGTTGTCACCGGTCTTGGGCAGGTCAAAGCCACGGGTGTTGACCACGGTCAAAGGAGCCTCGGCGTTGGTGCTGCCGTTGTCCTCCACCATGTTGACGTTCTTGCCGCTGACAGTAGCGGAAGCGGTCAGCAACTTGTGTTCCAGATGCTTCTGGGGGATGTTCTTCAGATCGGCGTCACTCTGAATGACCTGGGCATAGCGAGGATCGTTCTGGATCAGACCCAGCGCATCGGAAGAATAGACGGTGCAGCTATCAGCACTTTCCTTCTGGGAGATCACCACCTCAATATCCTGTTTCAGCAGTACATAGCCGCTGTCCGTGCGAACTTCGGTCATGGTATAGGTATCGTCCTCCAACCCCTTAATGAGAATCCGGCCCTTGGTATCGCCGGTTTTCACGGGAACAAAGTGGGTGGCATCTTCCTTGCTTTCGGTATGTCCGGTCACATAGTAAACGCCTTCGTCCTCATTCAGCTGAGCCTTTACAAAGTAATTATCGGTTTTGTTCTGTACCAGAAACGCCACCTTGGAGAAATCGCCCTTGCCATCGGAGAACAGCTTGGTCAGGTCAATGCCGTAGCTGAACACATGGCAGTCATCCACCAGAGTATCGTAGTAATTCTGGGAGCTGCGCTTCCAAGTCAGCACCACCTTGTTATCGTTGCCTTTGTCGCCCACCACCAGAGAGTTATCGCTGTCTACCTTAGCGGTGTAGGTCAGGCGCATGGTGCAGTCGGAGAAGCCGGAGTTGACCATGCCGGCATCGGCATAGACGGTCTTGGACTTATTGATTTCTGCCAGACCCTTGGCGGTCATTTCCACGGTCATAACGGTCTTGCCGTCCTTGGTATCGTTATAGGAAACGGTGAAATAGCCGTCCGCTTCTTTCCAGCCGGTCACAGGATTCTTGCAGGCGGCATCGGAGAAGATTTCTAAGGTTACATCCCCCTTGGTGTAGGTCAGACCGGCAGACAGAGTATCAATAAAGGTGTAGCAGGACAGGTAGGTTGCCTCGGAGGTAATACTGGGCAGGGTGGAAATGATCTGGTAGTCGATGGTATCACCGGCAGAGGCAGTGCCGGTATGGGCATAGGTGTCGGTCTTGCCGGTGTCGTTCTTGCTCTCCCGCAGAGTCTTTTCCAGAGAGGGGATGCCGGTCAGGTTTTTGGGGTACAGGGTAATGTCGTAGATCCAGCGGGTGCCGCCGTCATTGGCGTTGGTGCCATTGACGGAGGTCATGGGCACAGACACAAGGAAGGGATCAGTAGTGGAAACAACCATTTCAGGGACTTTGGTTTCTGCAACCAGATACAGACCCAAAGGAAGATTCTCGACCTTGCTTTTGCCGTAGGAATCCGTCAGGGGCATGGCTGTACCGTTGGTGGCAGCATAACGCTCCATGGCGTTCTTGACAGTGGTGGCATTGGCGGTCAGGCCGGCGGACAGGGCGGAGATCAGCACATCAGACTGGTAGAAATACTTGGTTTCATCCAGAGCATCCGCTTTTTCGTACCGATTCTTTCCGTCCACCAGACCCAGAGTATTCAGGAGGTCAGAACCCTTGGCCTTGTCCACGGCATACAGGATTTCCACATGACCGTCGGTGGTTTCGGTTTCGCCGTACTGGAAAATGTCGGCCACCTTTACATAGGTAAACTCGACACCCTTAATGGCATATCCGTAGCCGGTTTCGCCGTTGCCCAGAGTGGAGGAAGCATTTCCGCCCAGAACATTGTTTACCCCGGTTTCGTCATAAACGCCGGTAGAAACATAGCTGGAATCCCACACGCCGTCCTTTTCGGCGTTGGTCAGATCGTACTTGTAGATGGTCAGAGAGCCGGTTCGGGATTCGTCAATGGTTGCATCCTCCAACTCGGCGGCGGAGACAGCGACAGGGAAACACAGTAACATGGTCAGCGCCAGAAAGAGGGACAAAGCTTTGGTAAGGTTTTTCATTTCGCATTTTCCTTTCATAGTTAGAATGACAAGATAGTTTACATAATTTTGCGACATGGGTGGAAATAAAAAAGCCAGGGCTGATCCCTGGCATGATGGGCAGTATTCATGGCTTACACCAGCCTTTTCTTGCTGTAAATCAGCATAGCAAGACATACAGTGCCAGAGATCATACTGAGGATACGGAAAATCATAGCGGTATTACCTCCTGTGTCGGGCATGGTAAAGGTGCGGGTGTTGGTGACACGAACCGAAAGCGCAAGATCGTCCGCAGGCAGCGCACCTTCATAGGCGGCTTTGTCCAGAAGTTTGTAGCCCTCCGGTGCTTTGGTTTCCGTCAGGCGGTACTGTAGTCCCGGATAGAGGTTGTCCCATTCCAGCAGTCCGTCCGTCCCGGTGGTCAGGCTCCCGTCCGTTACATCGGGATTGGAGCAGCCGCCCCGGACAATGGTTTCGGAGTAGGTCACGGGATGCCAGAGAGAACCGTCCTCACTCCATTCCAGCCGAAATGTTGCCCCTGCCAGAGGGCTGCCGGTAATGTCGATCTTCTCCACAGTCACCTTGCCGGTTCGCAGAGCGTTGACGAACGATACTTCGGTAATCTCACCCTGTTTTACGGTGACGGTCTGTGGATTTTCACTGACGCATTGGTAAAAACTGTTTTCGGGAAGCAGTTCTTCTACCGTGTACTGTCCGGGCAGCAGATTCCCGGTCAGAATAATACCGTCCTTGTTGCTGGCGAAGGGAGAACCGTCCAGAACCTTTCCTTCGGCATCTGTAATTTTGAACTGCCAGCCCTCCACAGAACCGCCGCCCTCCACGGTTTTGGAAATTTTCAGCCTGCCATACTGGACATTGGTGAAGGTGATGGAAACATCCTCATGGGGCTTGATTTCAAACTTGTGGACTGTTTCGTCCACCATCCAGTATTCGTCCTCAAATCGACCATGCTCGTCGCCGGTTTCCTTCGCCCAGTAGATGCCGGGGTCAAGGTAATAGCCCGCCTTACCGTCTGCATTGGTGATAAGGGTGCCAACCTTCTGGGTGCAGGCTTCGTCCGAATAGACAGTAATATGCCAGCCTTCCACGGACTGCCCGGTGTTGGTCTTTTTGTAGAACCAGACCAGCCCCTGCTCCTTATTGAGCCAAGTGTCCACGGTGGTTTCACCGGCTTTCACGGTCACATCGTGGAAACCCAGCTCGGTCAGCCAATAATTATCCTCCGTGGGTAACTCCACAACCGTGTACCACCCTAACGGAAGATTTTGGGTGCAGGCATATCCGTTTTCATCGGTGGTGAAGTCTCCGTAGGAATTGCCCTCGGAATCTCTCACCCGGAATGTCCAACCACCAAGCTGATTGCCGGTGTTGGTGGTCTTGCGGATTTCGATGCGCCCATAGTGGGTGTTGGTGAAGGTGACTTCTGTGGTCTTGCTAATGGCAACCGTTACAGACTTCACGGCGGTGTCAAATTCCCAATAGGGATCGTCCGTGGAAATCTCTTTGGCGTAATAGGTTCCTTTCTGCAAGCCAGAAACCGTTACTGTGCCATCTGCCCCGGTGGTGAATGGAGACCCAGAAACAGGTTTGGTACAGGCAGAATCCGTGTACAGGCCAATCTTCCAACCACCCAGATTTTCGCCCGTATTGGTTTTCTTTACTAGCTGGACACTTCCGGTGTTCCGCTTGTTATAGAAGCTGACCGAAGTAGTCCCACCGGAGGTAATTGTGACCCGCTGGGGATTGGTGCTGGCGCAGCTGTACAAGGCATCTACGCTGGAATCTGTGTTACCCAATTCCTTGACGTAGTAAGTGCCTGCGGTCAACTCCGTTACGGAGAGTTTACCGCTGGAATTGGTGGTGTACGGCCCGGATACCAGATTGGCACAGGCAGCATCTGCGTAAATGCCGAACTGCCAGCCGGAAAGATTCTGACCGTCCTCGGTGGTTTTGGTCAGGCTGATATTCCCCAGGGAGGGTGCCTTGATCTTGAAGTAGGCATTCAACCCGCTGCTTCCGGCGTTATACAGGGAGATGGTCGTTTGGTAGCTGGAACCAGACATATACCAGATGTTGTAGCTGGAATTGGATGCTGAGGGCAGATACCGGGTCGCAGTGAACACCGTGGATTCGGAAATATCCCCGGTTCTTGTGATATTCAGGGTATTGCCGCTTTTGCTGAAGCTGGCTCCGTTTCCATTGAAGAACGAGAACACCGACAACACTCCATTAGAATCATAGGCACTTCCGGTATCCCCGGAGAGCTGAATCGTAGGTGCGTTGCTGCTGGAACTGCCGCAAAAGCTGGGAATGGTTTTCGCAGACTGGATCACAGATACCAGACTGTGGTAGCAGGAGCTAAACCCGGATACCGAGGCAGAGGCGGCGGCATAGAACACGTCGCCAGAAGTACCGCACTCGTTGGAGCTGTTCCGGTTAAAACTGCTGGGGTCACGCAAACCACAGACGATTTCATAGATCAGGATTTGCGTTGCTACCCGCAGCGGCACGTTGGGGTTACTGTCTTTCTTTACTGATGTAACGCTGATGGAGTGGTTCCACTGCTGGTCACTATACAAAAGGATTAGTCCGATAGCCTCCCGCCGAGCGGAGGGCAGCGCATACCAGACATTGCTGCCGGTGGAGCTACCGCTGCCATACAGGGTTACATCCCGGTCAACAGAATTGCCGGAGGTGCTGGCCCCGTAGTTCCGCCAGGGCTCAATGCAGTACAGCGGCTCATCCGCATGGGCAACCCCGCCATACCGCGCAAAGTGCCAGCCCATATTTTTAATATAAGCCGTCCGTGCCGTGCCGCTGCCGTTGGGCTGATAGGTGCAGGACACCTGATAATTCAGCCGGGTGGTATAGTCGCCGTTGTCCGCATAGTCGAACAGCATAATGCTGTTCTGGGTGGAGGCGTAGGTATCGGCATCCAGAATGCGGTCATCTGCATCCAGGTCATCCGGAAGCTGGTCTTCCAAACCCGCATCCTCCGGGATGGTTTCTTCCGGAGAACCTTCTGTCGGTGGTTGCGTGGTTTCTTCCGCGGCTGCCTCTGTGGGGGCTTCGGTGGGTGCGTCTGTGAGCGGCTCCGTTGTTTCTGCGGGTGGCTCTGTGGCTGCGCCTTCGTCGATGGGAGCAGTTTCTCCGGTGGGAGGATCTACCCCCGATTCAGATTGAATGGTGGGGAAATCATCGGCAAAGCCAAATGGCACAAGGCTGAACAGCGTGAGCAGCACAAGCAGCAGTGCCACCGGCCTGCGAAGTTTGGCAATCATAGTAGAAACGCTCCTTCTCTTTATGAATATGTGTTGTTGGGGTGAGAAAAATCAATACAATCATAGGCATCGCCTTCCTTCGTTTCATTTCATCCTTAAAGGGATGACATATTTTGAAAAATATGTAGGCATCTGCTCCAATGGGTGTTGAAGCAGATGTTCATTCATAAAGCGATTTCTCATATTTGTCCTCGACGCCCTGAGAAATGGGAAGTCACCAGACGGCAGCTTGCTGGGCTGCTCCATAGGAATCCAACCTCCCCGCCTTCATTATGACCGGGCCGCGAATTACGGAAGTATCATTGTCCCTGCACAATATCGTCGCTGTATCGGTTGCAAACCGATATTTGAGAGCCGGTAGAAATCGCTGCTCCATTTGCGGGAGGTCACGGCGTACTGCTCTGGTAGCTCATTGAACAGGAATGTATCTGATGAATGGTATTTACTTTTCAAGATGCCTGTATGGTGTATTTACCTTACGGGCATATTGTATCGGACACTCCGGATTTCCAACACGGACAGACCGTGCCACTTTACCGGCACAAATAGTGCGTCTTATATTTTTGCAGCCAATTCCTCAAGCAGCTGAGAGGAGGCTCTGAGGGCTGCTTTGATTTCGTCTGCCTGTGCTTTTTTGCCGGTCAGAAGATAATCCGTAGTCACATGAAGGTGCTCTGCAATGAGAACCAAAATATCCAGAGAACAGCTTCTTGCGCCACGTTCAAGCTTTTGATAATAGCTGATGCTGATGTCGATTTCTTCGGCAAAAGCCTCCTGAGTGATGCCCCGACGCATTCTTGCCTCCTGGATTCTGCGGCCAAATAGTTCCTGATCGAATTTCATTTTCTGTTCCTTTCTGCGGTGCAGAGCAATGAGGACACAGAAAAATCAGAGCATTCTTGCTGCGCTTGGGCGCAGCAAAATAAGGGTACTGAAATTGCGTTCCAGAATTTGGAATGCTTTTTCTGTATCCTCCGCCCTGATGATCACTCAGGCTTTAGATATTAGATTTGAAAAATAAAAAAGCCGGGCATGAATACGATAGAGTAAACTTGTTACTCATCGTTTTTCATGCCCGGCTATTTGGTGGTGTTTCATTATGCGGTCAGTGACCGCATACCCCGTTGCTCGGTGCTATGATGGAATATTGAAGAATGGTAGTCGATAATGGGTAATCCGCTGATCGGCGGTAGAATAGCGGTGTCCTACTCCGGCGATACGCCAGATTGATTTCGGTGATTTTTCTGCACCTGGGACACTTGCACTCGATAATGCCGGTACTTGGTGTTGTTTTATAGAAGATTGTCATATTGCATTGCTTGCATTTTACGGCAATGCGCATATCCTGTTTACCGGTAGTTTCCATACGTCTTTACTCCTTTGCTTGTATCATTTGTAAAGAAGGTTCCGATCCAGCAGCCCCAGGCCTTCCATGCGGAAAGACAGGGCAGACTTGGAGGCCCCTAAAGCCTCTGCCAGACGGCAGAAGCTTTCATACTTGTTGGGGGTGTATTTTTTGCTTAGAGTGCCGATATGTTCACCCAGTCCCGTGAGAAACATCACATCCAGGATTGCGTCCTTCGGCATCAGAAGGGCTGCGGCGAGAGCGTCTGCCTGCCATTCTACCCAATTGCTGATTTTCTTGTGGGAATTACGTGTGCGACGGTAGTCACATGTAAGCCGGTTTGCGGAGTGATAGGCATTTGGAAATGCCTTGTAAAGAACCTGGTGGGCGATTTCATGGGTCAGGGTGTAATTTTTACGGCCAACCAGTTTCTCTGAATCACGTAAGCGGCAGTCTACAAGCACCGTGTAGCCGTCCAGATAGTAATAGCATTCCTCGTTATCGTAGAAAACAGTGACCATCTGATCATCCGGTGAGGTCACGCCCAGGATGGAGCCATCCAGAGAAAGCATCTGATAATCGACTGCAATCCCTAATACCTCTGCCAGCAGTTCCGGTTCAACCGTATAGAACATATGATTCTTCGGGACGTAGGCATCGGAATAGATACTAAGAATTTTCTGAGCAATCTGTTCAATGTCATCTCTGGAAAGAAATGGGGCTGCCATGCGATTACCTCCCTTGTGGCTGTTTGCTTGAATACTAGAACGTTTGTTTGAACTAACTTGGCGATATAATAGCACCGGAATTCGCATTTTGTCAAGAGGGTAAATATAGATTGACATAAATTTTTTTGACGTTGCATAGCCGTCAGGAAAAGACTCTCATGGGCAAGTCGGTATCTCTGCTTACCATGTGCGCATATTGTGCGGCAAAACAAATGTCCGGGAAAAATCCGGGAACCAGCATTGGAAGCACTCGATTTCCCAGCGCAAAGCCCCAATAATGCACGATTTTGAACCCCAATGTTTCCAGATAAGCATAGTAATCCCCAATTTGCGCTGCGGCTTCCCGTTGGGCTGGGGAAAAGTCTTCATAGGCAGCGTGAAGAACCTTTTCCAGCCGAATGACCTCCGGCAGGTGGGAAAGCTGCTGTTCCTGGTGGAGATCTTCGTAATCGGTATTGATGCGCAGCTTATTGACTGGCTGCTGAAAACACTCCAGGTTCCACCGGAAGCCCTGGTAGGAGATGTACAGCAGCTTGGCGGCGAATTGGGCTTCCAGTGCATCGGAATAGGTGCTGTCCGGCAGGGAATCCTTGGCTTGCTCATATTGCTGCGTCTCCTGTGCGTAATCGGGGGCGTATTGTGTCAGGGTGCTTTTGAGCTGCTGAAGAAGCTGGGAGCCGTTGGGGGATGTTGTTTCAAAATCCATTGTGTTTGCCTCTTTCCATTATTTTTTTCAGAACTTCCCGCAAAACTCAGTTTAGCATATTTACAAGTAGCTCTAATAGAATTATAATAATGAAAGAGGCTTGTCGAAGTCAGTCGAATTATGGGAAAAGAAAACCAGCAGGCAATCTTTTGATTGCTTGCTGGCGGGTTTAGCCATTTTCGTGATAGGCATCGATATAAGCTTTGACGCAATGGTAGATTTTGCGGCGCTCTTTTGCGGGCAAATCTTTTAACAGAGTGTCCAGCTCAGAGGGAACAGAATTTGCGGAGCAGTCAATGACATCCTGCAGCAGAGTGTCGGCGGACACACCAAGGACGTTTGCGATTCTGCAAAAGGTTTCCAGCTTTGTGGGCTTGAAGCCTCGTTCGATGACGCTGATGTGCATGGGCGTTAAATCCACCAGCTCCGCCAATGCTTCCTGCGTCAGGCCCTTTTGCTCACGGGCTATTTTGATGCGCCGTCCGATTGCTTTCAAATCCATAGTATTCCGTCCTTTTGGAATTAGTAATCATTCTTTTAGACAGTATACCCATAATAGAATTGAAAGCACAGAATCTATAATATTTATAGTAAGCATGATAGATTTAGAAACGAAATTTTTCAGCAATCGACACCGTTCGACACGGGTTTTTGCGAATCGATGGTATAATAAAAAAGCAAAAAAGCTTTCGTCAAGGAAAACCCTTGACGATACTCCCGCAAAAATTCCTTAGGTAATTCTCGCTTTTTCAGTTGTCCATGACCAGATTTCTGACGGCGAATGGGCTTTTTAGGCGATGCCAGATAGGGTGCTTGCCAGCTCCAGGCTGCTGCGTTTGGATTCCATGGAGGGATGGACATACATCCGTAGGGTGGTTTGCACGTCGGCGTGGCCCAGGATTTCGGAGAGGGATTTGATAACCATGCCGTATTCGATGCACCGTGTGGCGCAGGAGTGGCGCAGGATGTGGAAATTCCGCACCGGGATTTCCAGCCGCTCCAGGAAGCGCCGGAATCGGTATTGCAGCGTTCTCGGCTCCATTGGCCTGTCGCTGCCCGTGAGCAGGTAGCCGCTGGTTTTCAGCGGGTGAAGCAGAGAAAGCATTTTCGCCGTCAAGGGAATCACTCGCTCCGAGCATTTGCTTTTCGGCGTTTGAATCACCAACTCCGTGCGGCCTCCGTAGTTGATACGGTAGGCCGTTCGCTGTATGTGCACGGTTCCGCCGGAAAAATCAATGTCTGACCATTGTAGCGCGCACACTTCTGCTTTTGTCAATATAAGTCTAAAAAAAATTTGCTTTTAATTCGCAAAAAGCACCACTGTTTTCATCCAGTGATGCTCCCTGCGAACAATCTTATTCAGTTTATGCTTTTTCTTCTTTGTAGAAAATGTCATCCATCTTCCAGTTTATCTCCATGCGTCCTGGTCCATAAATAAAGACTTTCTCAATAATCTTCGACAGCTGTATTTTGTCAAAATCCTGCAATGCTGTAACCTCATTTACTTCCATTTCTTTTTCTGTTGCTTCATCACATTTTTTCTTCGCTGTGGCAATCTCATTCTCCAATTCTGTTATCTGCAAAGTGATTTCTGAAATACGAAAAGTCGTTTTTTCCAGTTCTTTCATATACCCTCCTTGTCCAACACTTCTGAACGATAATCAGAATATCCTTTTTATCTTTTAGGAAATTTTTTATCAGATCTTTCTGATTTGAGATACTGTTGCTTTCACACTTTCCAGCAGTAGCAACATCGCCATCTCCTTTCGACAAACGAACATAATCCTCCTTGCAGTTTTTGTGTCGAGAGACACTTCTAACTACAAGGGCCGTTTTGCTAAGCGCACTTAGCAAAATGGCCGCACGAAATTGCATATTTGTCAAGTGTTTTTTGGGAAAAACACAAAAAAGCACTCCGCTGCAGCTCAATTTTGAGTGTAGCGAGGCATTTTGGCTTAACTTAGTGACATTGGGTTCGCAATGACATTTCTTCTGTTTGGGCACTTCGTCTTTTTGAGACAGCCCTGAACAACGGTCTCATACTTTGGTAGGATTTTCTTTTTCCCAAAAGTGTGCTATGATACGGTCAAACCGTAAAAAGGACCCTCTGGCTTTGGGAAAGGAAGTGCGGCCATGACAAAAAAGGTGGTCATAAAACCGGCAATCAATCAGATATTTCAGGAATTTTTGAAGAATGAGCGGATATTGTTCTTCAGCGCCCCCTGCGGCTTCGGCAAGACCGTTGT
>OQWI01000308.1_pt1 | contig 22466 bp, 17 predicted proteins | sample 1691551 | NCBI WGS metagenome assembly OQWI01 (sample SAMN03418259, study PRJEB22391) | human gut metagenome | biome: human-gut; feature: organic feature; material: feces | host: Homo sapiens | place: Tanzania | collected 2013-01
CTTCACGCTCGTTGAACTTATCGTCGTAATCGCAATCATGGCAGTCCTTGCAGGCACGGTCGCCGGTGTTACGGTTTCGCAGTTGAATAAGCAAACTGATACGGCAAACAAAAACCAAGCTAAAAAAATCGCCGACACTATTTACACTGAATTAATCGAGAATTCTGCAATTACATCGGACGATATGATTAAAGAACTTAAAGCTGCATACGGCTCAATCATTAAAACTGGTGCTACAGGTGATACAGCAACAAAAGGCAAGGAATTCACTGTTACTTTGACCGCCGAAGCAAAGTCAGGTGAAAATGTAACTGCTTATGCATACTATACTGTTGCCTATGAAGGAAAAGGAAGAAACGGAAGTGTCTCATACTATATTTCTGCTGAAAATGGTGTCCAAGCCACCGCTGACGCAGCAAAGGCGATTCCCGCCAGTGGCAACTAAAATCAACTTTTTAACAAAAACATTAAGCGAGGCAAACGCCTCGCTTTTTTTTATTAAAAAACTCTGCAAGAAGTTGCAGAGTTTTGTTTTGGTTTGTTCCCGTTTATTAAATGCTGTAAATAAGGCGGTAAAACTCGGACATGGACGTCGTGCCGTTGCCGATGAGCGTGCGGATGCTGTCTTCCAAAAACGTTGCGCCGTGCTCTTTGGCGAAGTCGCGGATTTCCTCGGTTGTCCTGCCCTCGGATATCATGCGGCGAAGGTCGCTGTCGATTTCGATAATTTCGTAAATTGCGGTACGTCCCTTGTAGCCGGTGTTGCCGCAGCGGGGACAGCCGACAGGCTCATAAATGTGAGTGATTGACGGATCTTTCAGAAGTGCGGCTTCTTCCGCCTTGATTTCGCGTTTTCTCTTGCATTCCGGGCAAAGTTTTTTGACAAGCCTTTGCGCGACAACGCAGTTCACGGACGACGCAACCATGTATGACGCAACGCCCATGTCGATAAGACGGACGATACTTGACGCGGCGTCGTTGGTGTGCAGCGTTGACAAAACCAAGTGGCCTGTGATAGCGGCGCGGATTGCGATTTCGGCGGTTTCGGTATCACGAATTTCACCGATCATGACGATGTCCGGGTCCTGACGCAGGATTGCGCGAAGTCCGCTTGCGAACGTTAAGCCCGCCTTTGCGTTGGTTTGCACCTGATTGACACCGAAGATTTGCTTTTCGACAGGGTCTTCGACAGTGGTGATATTGACGTTCGGTTTGTTGAGTTCGCTAAGGACGGCGTACAACGTCGTCGATTTACCTGAACCCGTAGGCCCCGTGACAAGAATGATCCCGTTCGGCGCTTTGATAATGCGGGAGAACTGATCAAACAGTTTGTCGGGCATGCCAAGGTCGGGAAGCGTGATGAGCGCGGCGTCCTCGGTTGCAAGAAGACGCATGTTGACCTTTTCACCGTAAATCGTGGGCAGCGTGTTGACACGAAGGTCGATGTTGATGTCGCCGTTGTTGAAGTCGATACGGCCGTCCTGCGGGATTCGCTTTTCAGCAATGTTGATGCCCGCAAGGATTTTACAACGCGAAACGATACTGTTAAGCGTGGAAATGTCCAAGCGCATACATTCGACAAGCTCGCCGTCGATACGCATGCGGACAAGGATTTGCTCCTCAAACGGCTCAATATGAATATCAGACGCGCGGCGCATGTACGCCTGCGTGATAAGGCTGTTGATAAGTTTGACGACAGGAGTGTTGTCTACGCGGCTTTCGATTTCGGACAACTTTTGCTGGGTCGCCGCCGAAGTCTGCTGGACAACCTTTTGCGTCGCTTCGTCCGACACGAAGAAGTTGCCGGCGTTGGTGTAGTACTTTTCAATCGCGCTTTCGATGATACGCTGCGGCGCAAGGACAAAACCGACGTCCATACGCGTGACCATCTTTACGTCCTCGAACGCGCCGATGTCGTGCGGATCGTGCGTGGCAATGATGATCTGCCCCGCCTTCACGTCAAGCGGCATTATGCAGTGCTTTTTGACGATTTGCTCCGGTACGTTTTTCAGAATTTCGGGACGACGGACGACAAGTTCCGTATTTATATAGGTCGTGTTGAAACGCTCCGCCATCGCAGAGAGCATCGCGTCCTCGGTGATAATGCCGCGCGACAACAATATCGCGCTGATTTTTTCGTTGGGATGGGTTTTTTGCCAACGTTTTGCGTCATCCAGTTGCGCCTGCTTGACAAAGCCTTTCTCCAACAGGATGTCGCCTAAACTTGCTCCTCTTTGCATCTCTTCTCCTTATGATATATAAATATTATATTCCGAATAAGTTTTTTATGCCGTCGATTATGGGCGTGCCCGCAAATACCGTGACAACCGCACCAAGCGCGATAAACGGACCAAGCGGAAGCTCGTACCCCTTTTTGACCTTTTTCGTCAGCAAAAGTACGCCGCCGATAAGCCCCGCCGACACTATCGCGATAAACGCCGACACAAGCGTCGGGTAAAGCCCCAACACAAGCCCCAGCGCAAAATAAAGTTTTATGTCGCCGCCGCCGATGCCGCCCGTCACGAGCGCGATTACGTAAAGCGGCACGCTGATAACCACCGCGCCCACAAGCCTGTGCCACCACACGACGTCCTTCGCCGTGAAAAACAGCGGGATCGACAAAATTATGATGAACACGACGATGCCGTTCGGGATCTCTTTCGTGTCGATGTCTATGAACGTCATCACGATGAGCGCCGAAAACAGCGCGTCGTATATGAACGCGTTGGCGTTAAGCCCGATAAAATATGCCGACAACGTCCACAATACGGCGTTGAGCGACTCCACAATCGGGTACCTTGCGGAGATTTTTTCCTTGCAATTCCTGCACTTTCCGCCAAGAAAAATCCAGCTGAAAACCGGCACCATGTCGTACCATTTCAGCGGCTGCCCGCACTTCGGACAATAACTGTGTTTTTCGGTGAAAAACGTGCCTTTGGGAATGCGGTAAATGCAAACGTTCAGAAAACTGCCGACCGCAAGCCCGAAAAATGCGGAAAATATCGTGAATAACAGATGGCCAAGTTCCATTTTATCAACCGCCTGTCACGGTTCGGAAATAAAAATTCTTGAACCCTTTCTCGTTTTCCGGCTTGTAATTTTCAACCAGCAGCATATTGTTGTACTGCCAGACGTCTGAACTGCCCGTGATTGCCCCGATATTGCCCTGCTCGAAACTGAAAATACCTTTGAAACGTTTGGTTTCCGACGACTGGTTGTAATCCGCCTCGATAAAGTCGATTTCAAGCCCCGGGGAGTCGAATTTTTTTTGCCCTTTGGCGTTATAGACGTCGCAGAACACCTTGACGGACGTAATCTCATTAAACATGTTGACAATCGCTTTGAAATAAACCTTGATTGTGAAACTGCCGTAAAACGCGCGCTTTTCGGCGTCAGTTGACGTGAAGTATTCCTGCGTGGTTTTGCCGCTGTCCGTCGAATACACAAGCCTGCCGTCGTCGGACGACGAGAACACCTTGTACTCGCCCGTCGGCGCGTTTTTCATTGTATACGTGGTCTGATTATTGTCAACCCCGATTATGTTGCTATCTCTCGGAAGCTCGCCGTCCTGCAAATATACTTCAACCGTCGACCTTGCCGCCCGCTTGATCTCGTTCTGGACGATTGTGCCAAGGTCTTTTGCGGCGGCGTTTTCTTTCTGGCGCATATAAGCCGTCGTGCCCGCCGTGACAAGCCCGCCGATAACCGTTGCGAGAATACCCATAATGGCGACGACCGCGATTGCTTCGACCAAGGTGAAGCCTTTTTTATTTTTTAAGATTTTTGCGAGTTTTCTCATGTCAGTTCTTATAGTTGTCCGCAACGAATTGCTTGGTTATCGAGTAGTTTTCAAGTTGTTCCGTGTTTTTAAGGTCGTAAGACACGGTATCGTCGTTGAAAATGAAAATCCAACGTTTCGTACCCTTGTCCGACGTCACCTGATACCTTGTGAACGCATAGTTCCAAGGGGTGATCGTCGTCTGCACTTTGGTGGGTTCGATTGAAATCGCAAACGGTACCGAGCCGTAATCGGTGTCGTAATTAAGCACCGCCGCGTACTGCGCCACGTTGCCCTTCGACGTACTGATGTACGATACCTGCAAAATACTGTGCGGATACACGATGTATTTGTCGTTGTACATAAACGTGTTCAAAAGAGCCTGCTCCTGCGCCTGCGACCTTTTGGCTTCTTCCTTTTTCGCCTTGGACATATAGCGCGTCGCCGTGTTGAACATGGTGAACGCCAGCGTGCCGACGATCGCAAACAACGCGATTGCAACGATACATTCGGCAAAGGTGAAGCCTTTTTTATTCAGTTTTAAGCGTTTCAAAACCTTTTTCATTTTAGCCGTAATAGTACCCGCCGAAATTCCATTTGGTATAAGTTATCTTTTCGTTTGATTCGATATAGTCGATATCGATGTCGCTGCCCGCGCCGCCCGCGCTTGACGATACGTTAAACGCCTGGAAGACCAGGTTTCCGATATTACTGCCTTTGACCGAAATATCTTTTGCGACAATTGTTGCCTGGTTGTTGTTTGAGTATGCGTTGGGCAGGATTCCCAAAAAGCCTGTGGAGTTGTTGACGTATTTACCGTTGGGAAGATACACAAACCCGTTGATATAACCGCCACGTCCCAGAAGCAGTTGGTTGCCCATCGTCCCGATAATGCACAGATTGCCGCTTTCGACAGTGCTGACTTCCTTTGCCGCAAGTTTAAGGGTGGTTTCGTCATCTTCGTTCAGCGAATAAGAACCCGAATAGGTGGTGTAGAAGCCCGAGTAGAAATGCGTGCCGAGCATCGAGTCGCTTCTGTCCGCCGAGTTATCGAAAACGCCGCCGCCCGTGTTGACGCTGAGCTTATATGCGTTTGCATTGATGGAAGTGTCGCCGACAAGCATAATATAGGCGTTGTGACTGCCCTTTACGCGCCAACTGCATTTTCTGAACTCAATACCCGCTTGAAGTTCGTAATCGCCCTTGCCTTCGCCGACAAGCGTGTACTCGTCGCCGTTTTTCACGTATGAACCTTTCCCGCTTTCGACTTTGGTATATTTCGAAGGCGCGTTGATATAAACGTAAACGTCTTTTTCGGTTGCGTCGATTGTAATATTCATACGTTTTGTATTGTTCAGTTGGTTAAACGAGTCGATTATGCCGTTATCTTTGCTCGCGCCGAAGATGACGGGATCTTGCAACCCGGTATTTATACCGCCTGTGCCTTCACCGCCGAAGTTGAAATACGTGTCTTCGGATATGGTATAGTCAACCTGCGTACGTATTCCGGTCAGCGAAAGGTTGGTAAAAATACCGCCTTGATTTCCTCCAACGGGGTTTCCTTTGTCGTCATAAGAACAATACAGCGGATCCAATCCGAAAGTATTGTCGCAAGTCAACGGCGTAACGTTTTTGCCTCCGTTTGTGAACCGTAAAACGCGCACATTATTGTCAACGCTACCGCTGTTGTAAATCGCATAAAACTTTTCCTTTGAACCAAGGAACGTAAGTCTGTGTCTTACGTACGTCCATACGTTACTTATGGAATCTTTCCCTTTTCCTTTTATGTATGCAAGCGAGTCTATGTTATAAAAGTTTGTGGTCCCTCTTATGTCGCCGTTTTGCTGCCATTCATTCAGCTGATCGATAGTATATGTAGTACTTCCTTCGTGCAGTTCACGTAATACGACATGATCCTGTTTAAGCTCCCTTAACGGGTTCAGCGACGCGTCATCCTGTACTTCGCTTACCTGGTTGTATTCGTTGACCGTGATTTTGCCTTCGTCGATGTTTTTGCGCATTAACTCTGCGGTGAGCTTGGTTGTTTTAAGAATCGCGACTTTTGCAAACCCTTCGTCGATAATTTCCCTGAAAACCGCTGAAACGCTTGAATTTTTGTCCGCGTTCGCATACCGCGCGTTGGATGAGCGCAGATACATCCCGTGGTCTTCGTCGCTGAACGCGCGCACGGATAAGAATGCGCTTTCGCCGACCTTGGTTGTCTTGTCGGCTTTTATCATATTATCAACGTCTTCTTTGCTCGTAATTGCCTTGAAACTATTCTTGTCGCTATTGCTTAAAAGCGCCAGCTGTTTGACGTCTTTGACAAAATCTTTGAGCGTGTCTTTTACGCTTTCATATTTCAAAACGGTTTCAACGGTATCATATTCCGAAGTCGTTTTGGTCATCCTAAATGTCTTTGATTCGCTTTTAGTTTTTTGTGTTGTGTCACCTACGTCCGGACAACCATATTTGCTGCGTTCCTCTTCCCATTTATTTGGAAATTCTGTCGTTTCTTGTAAAACAAATGTCTTGATTTGTTTTTTAATATTTTTTTCAAGAGCTGTTTTATCCAAATCTAAAAACAGTCCGTCGCTAAATTTGGCAGCGTTTGTTTTGAATCTTTCAAGCGTGGCATTATCCCATCCGAAAACTTCTTTTATCTTTTCGTCTTTGACCTCATCTCCGTTTCCGTCATAGAACATCTTATCGTACATAAAGTACTCTATCTTATAGGTAAACTTTATGTGGACGTTGCCGTTATCGCCTTCATTATATTCGTATTCGGGCATCGTTGCTTTTTTAGCCCATGTTAATTTTCTCCGTCCTGCCTTAGGTCTAACTTTTGATATACATTCATAATCCACCGTTGTGGTATAGTTCACCTTATAACTTAAAATTATGCCATCGTGCCTTATGTCTGCTAGTGGCCACGTTTTGTCCTTATATTCATGATCTTTTACGCTTATCGATAAATCGGCAACCGCATTGAAATTATCGTCAACTTTCCAGTAATCTGTTTTCAGTTTTTCAAGCGCCTGTTCCTTGTCCAACTTATAAATCTTCATAATTATGTCAAGCAGGCTCTGCTCCTGATATTCGCTTGAAATCATATCGCCAATGGTGTCGATTTTTTTCGCACTCACGCCGGCGTCTCTTTCATAACCGAACGCGTCGATACCGACAGCCTCGATATTGCCGCTGCCTACGTAAATCTCGTTTACGTTGAGAGTCTGATATTTTACCGTGAGCGCGGCTTTGTAAGTTACGTCGTTTACCGTGCTGACCGAGGTATTATTGAGCGTATTGTCCACGCGCGACTCCTGCACCAGTGAAGTGCTGTTAAGTTGGCGCTGTACCTTTACTGTTTCTTCCGAGCCGTCTTTCTTTTCCGTATTTTCAATAAGCGACGCATAATTCCAGTTATAGATATAAATGTTGGAAGTTTTGCTGAATTCTACGGGATGAAGCCTGTAATGCTCGCCGTCTCCCGTTCCCATACCTGGCAAGTAGCCGTCGCCTTTTAAGATATAGTCAGAGTTATATAATTTCCCGCTATTACTGTCCTTTTCGTTTTTAATTATGCTTTTGAAAAGGTTTTTTAAGTCGGTATAGGTTTGACCGTCCTCTCCTTTTAATTGCTCAATAAACGGTTTCAAGTTTTCGTTCTTGAAATTTTCCGCGGGTTTGTAATACTCTCTGTTTTCAATATTTCCGTTATTGCTATATAACCTATACCCGTACCCGTCCCAGCCGGTATAGTCAAGGTTGTAGGTTCCGTCTAAGTTATTTAAGTTTATTAATTTATAGTTCCATTTGTTACCCTTGAAACCAAACACCTCTTTCAGGCGCGTAAAGAAATCGTTGCCATTGCTGTAAATTTGATTATTTATGGTATCTTTATCAAGATAACGGTTGAAGTTTGAGCCGTTCATTCTCGTGAATACCAAGGCTTCGTCTTTATAACCGGTGCTTTTGGACGTGAGCGCAAGATTTTCGGGCGCGATAATCATACGTCCCATGCAGAATATGTCGCCTCTCATCTTGGTTTTGTTGTAAGACACGGTGGCGTTTTCAACTTTTTCACGATCCTTTTTGTTTGAAGCGTTTATTGTCCCTTTGCCGGTGCTGTCATAAATCGCCAGGTCGTGATATTTGTATTCGGTGCTGTGGCCTAATGCTGCCGGCGCATAAACCCAGTTATATCCATAGTTTACCCTGTCAAAGATAATATCGCCGCTGCAATATACGTTGCCGCCCTTCGGATACTGCATTATCATGTCTTCGGGGTTGCATTCGGGCGTGGAATACATCGTCGCGCCGAGATATTGCGAGTTATTGACGCCGCTTTTGTTATTGTACGTCGCGTCAACTGCCTGCAATTCGCCGTTAACTCTTACCCTGAGCGTTATCGTGACTTCTTCAACTTCGCCGCCTTTCTCCCAGTTTTTTGTCCAGAACGTGTACGTTTCGGCGTTTTCGTCCGCACGATCCATAAGGGTGTAGTGCGAGACTTCGTCATAAACCTGCAACGGCAAAAAGTCGTCGTCGCCGTTTTTCGTTTTGTATTTCAGATACATCGCCTCGTTCACTTTGCCCGAGAGTTCGCGCTCTATGTATTCGCCGGTGCCAAGGATATCGAAGCCCGCAAAAGTCTTGTTGCCGATCGTGCTGTATTTGATATATTTTTTGTTGTACTTTTTTTTGAAAAGCGCGGGAAGATTTACGCCAAGGTCAAGCCCGCGTATTGTAAGGTTGCCGTCGCAATAGATATTGCCCTGAACTTTTATAACGTTGTCGGCAGCGCCGATAATAAGGTCGCCGTTGGCAAAGATACTGCCCGTAAGACCTTCAAGAATAATCGGGTTGAAGTATCGGGTGGTCATCTTCTTCACGGTTTTCCCGTTCACGACTTCTTCATCCCAACAGTTTATGGAAATATCGCCCTCGATTCTCTTGAAAACAAGGTCGTCGCGTTTATTTTCTCCGCCCATGCTGTTGTTCGTTACCAATGCGTTGCCGAACGTGTCTTTGAGCGTAACGTTTTTAACTGTCGTTTCTTTGTTATAAGTGAAGCTCACCGTTCTTTCTTGCGAGCCTTTTACGCCCCTTACGTCGACAAGCACGCTGTCAAGCGACGTCTTTTCCTTTGACGCGTTTGTAAGCGTGATGTAAACTTTCACACCGTTGATTATTGTGAAATCGTCAAGTTCATCGTCAAGATCGCCGTTGTCGAATTTGAGTTTGACGGGAGTATCTTGTTCAAGCTCAAAGGTATTGCTTTCGATAAGTTTGCCGAGATATGAGGAGCTTTTCAGCGTTTCGGTCATTACGAGCGCGGCGTTGTACGCGCGTTCCTGCTGGGTGTCCGCAATGCTGTTCGAGAAGGAGGAAAGCGTCACAAAGAGCATAGAAGTGCCTACGACGATAATAATCGCCATAGTCATAAGTACCATAAGCATCGCGCTGCCGCGTTTTTTATTGTACCGCTTGTTAAACCTTTCTATATTTTTTAATAACGTCAGCATAATTGACCTCCTTCCGTCAATCGTACTTTTTTATTTTTCCCGTCTTATCTTTGCGACTGCGCTTTCGAAAATAATGTCATTGCGAAGCATCGTTTGCGATGCTGTGGCAATCTCCCGGAAGGGAAACCCACCATTATTGCCTTTCGCGCGTTTTCGTAACTTGTTGTTATATTTATATAATATAATATCCTTTATTGTAAGGTGCCGCTTCCGCACAAGTAATGTCGTGCTATTCGTTCAGAATGTACGTGATCGTCATCGAGAACGTGCCCGAAACGTCGTTTCCGTCCGGCGTCATCGAAAGATACGTCAGATTGAACGACTTCACGCGCGCGATCGCATCCGTCACCTTGTAAAGCGTCTGCATGTCCGTCTTGTAGGCGCTCGATATGGTGTAAACCTTTTTGGTGGACGTCGTGACGGGCCTGCCAAGGCTTATCTCAACGTTGAAACCAAGGTCGCCAAAGAACTTGTACAGCGTTTCCGCAATCGCCACAGAGTCCTGATGTCCGGGCATATTGCTGGGCAGAAGCTCCTCGTTAAGGTTGTTTTTGGTGCTGGTAAGCTGCTTGTACGCCGCCTCGTTTTGTCTGATTTCTTCAACGAGCTTGTTGTACCTTGCCGGGCTCACCGCGTCGGTTTGCTTTTTGACCTTCGCGATGTCGCCTTCGACCGTCTGCAACTCTTCCTGAGCGGTTTTTTTGTCGTTGTTTTTCGGCATGATGCCAAGAGTGTACGTGCCGCCTACAAGCAGGAACAGGATAAGCACGAAAATCAATATTTTTTCTTTTCTGTTAATCGTCATTTTCCCGTCCTCCTTATTTGTCGCTGCCGCCGAAAAGTTTATCGTTCACGACGTCGAAACTTACCGAAAAATCGGTGGCGGTGTCCATCGACGGCTCGACGCTCTGAATATAGCCGCTGCCGTTTTCCTTAATCGCCGAAACGTAGTTTCGCATCGACTGGGAACCCTTGCCCGTAAGTTTTAACGTGATCCTGCCGTTGGTGAAAGTGAACTGCGTCACCTTGCACTCCGTCTTTTTCGCGCTTGTGAAGATTATGTCGAAAATCGTGCCGGTAAGGTTTATCGCGGCGTCTGCTTCTTTCGACGTTGCCTGCGCGCCCGCAAGTGCGTTTGCAACGCGCGTTGCGACTTCCGTCAACGACTCGTATTGGTAAATCGTGTTGCCGTATTTGTCGGTGCCTTTCGTCACGGGGTTGCCGTTTTTGTCAAGCATCACCGTGAAGTTTTTGAACTTGTCTTCGTTTTTGGCAAGCGTGTTTTTCTGATTGGTGAGTTCCGTCTTGGCGGATTCAAGGTCGGACACGGCAGTGTTGTACTGCGAACGCGCCACAAGATACCACCCGACCATCGCGCATGCCACCACGACGACCGTAACGACAAGAATAAACTCAAACGAGGTGCTTTGCCCCGATTTTCCCATCGCCTTTTGCGCGGCGATAAAATCTATGTTTCTCTTTCTCTTTGCCATAATCCACCTCGTTATTTGAGCATTGTGCCGATAAGCGGTGCAAGCGCGTTGAAATCAAGCTGCTCGACGCCCGATACGCTTTCGGGTACGGGAAGCATCTTGACGTTAAGCCCCATGAAACCGTAAAGGTCGCTTTCAACCGACTGGAACCTGTCAAGGTCGCCCGTGATAAACACGTCGTCGAATTTGTAATCGGTATATTTCGAGCGGAAGAACTGAATCGCCTCGCTCACGATGCCGGAAAAGTCGTTGATGAAAAACGCCATTTCGTTCGCATAGTTTTCGTTGGGCATCGAATAAATGGGTTTCGACAGCGAGAAGACGTGCTTGTAATCCGCGAAAAGATACGACGTTATCGTCGTCATGCGATAGTCGACAAGCACGAAATATTGCGGCAGGTCTTCTTTCATAAAATCGACGAGTTTCGACAGCGCGCTTTGCGAAATATCGATTGCCGTAAGTTTCATGCCGACTTCGCGGCAGCACTTTTTCAGGTTTTCGATGACAAGGTTGTCTATGTACGTGATCATAAGACGCGCCTTTTTCGCTTTCTTTTTCTTTTCGCTCTTCTCTTCTTGTTCTTCCTCGCCCTCTTCGGGGGAGTTCAGCGCGGCTTCCTGCATCTCTTCGTCGGGATCTTCGATATTTCTGTCGATCTCGACAAAGTCGACGGTGTGGCTTTCCGCAAGTTTTTTATCCGTGAAAAGTTCCGCCGAAATTATCGGATACAGAATCGACGGCTTTGCGTAAGGCAAAATCATCTCGCGGAACGGTATCTTGTTGTTTTCAAGGACGAATTTCGCCGCTTTCGACTTGATATCGTTTTTGCGGATCATATCGAGCATCGCTTCGGTAAGTTGAAGGTCGATATTGGTTGCGCTCGGGTCGTTCAGAAATTCACTGGGGAAATCCATATCGTAAAATTCTTTCACGGTGATTCTCTTTCCGCCCGCCGTCGCAAACATCGCTTTGAGTTTGTCGTTGTTCAAGTAGTAGTAAATCATAATTTTGCTCCAAATCTACCCTTTATTCGGTATCCGTGCCTATCGAGTCGTACATCGAGAACATAGGCATAAGTATTGCGATAAGTATTACGCCGATAACAACCGCCATTACAACCATAAGGGCGGGGTTTATCATTGCGGTAAGACTCTTGATTGCAGTGTCCGCTTCGTCTTCGAAATATGCGGCGGTCTGCCCGAGAACCTCATCCAGAGAACCGGATTCTTCACCGACGAATATCATTGTCGTAAGCAGCGGGTCGAACGCGTCGACCGTCTGCAACGCGGCGGATATCGACTCGCCCCTGCGGATTGCTTCGACAGCGTCGTCGATCTGTCGCGATACGTAAGTGTTGTCCATCATCTCCGACACCATCGTCAGCGCGTCGAGAAGATGTACGCCCGAACTCGTCAGCGTGCAAAGCGAGCTTGCAAAACGCGACGTATAAATCATTTTTTGCAATTTTCCGATGCCCGGCATTTTGACTTTCATTTTGGAAACGAAAAGGTCAACCGCCTCGATTCGCTTAACGATCGGGATGAAAATAATGAGCGAGGCGACGATGCCGATAATCAGAATGTAGTCCTTCATGATGAAGTCCTTGATTTTCAGCAGGATTTTCGTGACCAGCGGCAACTTATCTTCGGACACCATCGAAATCATCTTCGGCATAATCCAGACAAGCAAAACCACAACGACGACAAGACAAATCGCCATAACGATTTTCGGATACGACGTTGCCGATTTGATTTGCCCTCTTCTCTTTTTTTCCTTTTCGTAATAGTCCGCCATTCGGATAAGAGTCTCTTCCAGTTTACCGCTCATTTCGCCCGCCTTGACCATGCTCACGAGAAGGTTGGGGAATACGCCCGGAAGCGCACCCATCGACTCCGCAAGAGAGTTACCTTTCTGAACCTCTTCAAACAATGCGGCAAGCACGTTTTTGAGCTTCGGTTTCTCGGTGCGTTCGTAAAGCATTTCCAGCGACTTAATAAGAGGCAAGCCGGCGTTCAGCATCGACGCGAGCTGTCGGCAAAACTGCAACACCAGCGCGGTGTCGAGTTTTGAAAGTTTGCTTGCGTCGCCCTTTCCCGTGGCATGGACGTAATAGCATTTCAGACCGCGCGACGAAATGACCTGATTGAAGTCGTCTTCGCTCGTGGCGGTGATCGTGCCGCTTACGCGTTTTCCTTCCGGCGAAAGTGCCTTGTAAGAATACTTGTACATATTACCTCGCAATTATTTTGTCAAAACAAAAAATATTCTTTTGCTAATTTATTATAACATACAACTTGTTAAAATTCAACATTAAAAAAAATTTCGGCGCAAAATATTGCAAAAACATAAAAAAATCAGGCGGAATTACGGCGGTTTAAGGTATTTTTCAAATTTTTCGGAAAATTATTTTGATTTTTTCAGCACGGGTTTTCAACACTTTCGTACGAAATTATACAGTCGTACAATAAAATTCCGCCGTGCGTTTGCTTTCCGAATTTTTCAAAAAACCGACGTTTTTTCGTAAAAATTCGTCAAAAATACGCAATTTTTTATACGCAAAATAATATACTTTATCGTTCGTTTTTGCATTATAAAGTCGCTTTTGTGTCGGTCAAAAAAAATTCCGCCGTGCAAATTCATTATTTTTTCCGACGCGACCGAAAAAAGCATTGACAATACTTTTATCCTTTATTATAATTTATGATACAAAACACAAATTTTCGCTCAAAATTTTAAGGAGATATATTATGGCAACAAAAAAGAAAGTCAATGTCGACGACGCTTTGGAAACGGCCGGAAACGTGACGGAAACCGTTACCGAAAACGTGACGGAAAATGCGGAAAACGTTACCGAAAACGTGGCGGAAAGCACGACGGAAAATGCTGAAATCGCCGCGGACGAAACGCCTTCCGTAAATCCCGAAACCGTTGACGAAACCGAAAAAGCAAAGCAGCCTCTGAGTCTCGAAGACGCCCTTGCCGCGGCTGAATTTGCGGCAGGTCAGTATGAGTCTTTCGCCGCCGAAGAAAAGGCGGGAAAAGAAAGCGACAGCCCGTCCGAACCGGAACCTGCGGCGGACGAATTGCCCGAAATCGGCGCGGCAACTTTCGATCCTTCGATGTTCGACGAAGGCGAAATCACGATGTCGGAAACCCCTGCGGAACCCACCGAGGAACCCACTGTCGAAGCAGTCGAAACTCCTGTCGAAACAGCCGAAATCCCCGTTGAAGAAAGTGCGCCGGAAGCGGCCCCGGAAGTGACTGAAAACGTTGAATCCGAGGCAGTCCCCCTGCCCGATTTGTCGGAAGAACGCCCTGTTATGGGCGGCGAAACGCCTGTTGAAAAGGTTGAAAAACCCGAAAAACAAGCCGCGAAAAAACCGTCGAAACCGCGCGAGAAAAAAGCCGCTACGGCAAAAAAAGCGGCGGAAAAATCCGCACCTGCAACCGAAGAAAAACAGGAAGAAACGCCCGCGGAAGAAACGCCAGCAGCCGTTACCGAAAATGAAGAACAGCCGGTGACGGAAGACGAAAAAGTCGTCGCGAAAAAAGGCAAACCCGACAAAAAATCGAAGGATAAAGCCGCCGACGCGAAAGCGGAAAAACCCAAAAAGGAAGAACTTACGCTCGCGCAACGTTCCGAAAGGTTGAGAGCGAAACTTTCGCCCGAAAAGAACTTCCGTCTGCTGAAAATCCTCATCATCGTTTTGTCGGTAATTTGCGCCGCTATCTCCGCATACGTTTATATTTTCGTGATTTACGACAAGACAACGCCCTTCTCGATTGCGAAAATCGTGCCGTTAATCCCGTTCATCGCGCAACTTCTGTTGCTTCTCATCACGTTACTCACGGCAGGCACGTCAAAGAGAAGACCTATCGGCGCCGCGCTGAAAGAAAATATACAGATTAAGCAGGAAGTCAAAGAAAAGGAAAAGGACGAAAAGATTTCCAAGGAAATCAGCGATCACCTTCTTGAACCCGAAGTCGCGCTCAATACGACAAAAAGAACGGTGGAACTTTCCAGTTTCCAGATTGACAACTTCTATAAGAAGAATATCGAAGAAATCAACGGAAAATACTATATGCAGGTCGCGAAATTCGACGACAGCGTCAAAGTTTTCAACGCCCTCGGCGCAACCGATATGGAATTGTGCGCGGTGAATATGGTCGGCAGTGCGAAATTCGACGAGATTCTCAATCAGCCCCGTACGAAAACCCTGTCCTCGCAGGAACTTGCGACGTATTTCATGAGCAAACCCAACGTTTTCACCATCAAAAAACGCGGCGCGCTTGACTGGACGTTCAAATACAGCAGCAAATCTTTCGGTATTATCCGCGAAAACGACGACAGTTACAAGGTTTCCATCAAATGCTATCCCGACGCCGCGCAACGCATCAACGACGTCTATAAAGCCCTTGAAGACAGCAACTTCCCCAGCGGTCCGTTGTGGTATTGCTTCAACGAATTGAGAAACCTGCCCCCGCGCGTATGCAAATGGCTTGTCGATACGTCCTGCCAGATTTCGCAATTCCAGCAAATCAAGACGGATAAACTCAAAGACACCATCAAAACGGCGAAAGATTACGATATCGATATCGATGATATCCGCACGAAGTTCCAGGCGGGCGAAAAAGTGCTGAAATTCCCGAAATTCACGATGATTTTCTCAAAGGGTAACGACGCGGATATGACGACCTATCTCACGCGCGAATGCGAAGGCGTCGACGCTTCCGCCTATACGAAGGAATACTACTACAAATTCGCGGACGGCGTAAATTCGGTAAGTATTCTCTGCCCGACGAAAGGTCTTTCCGAAGACGTCATCATCGCAATTTTCGACGAAATCGAAAAAATCGCGAAATAGTTTTTCACAACGAAAAGCGGGTTAAGTTCGACTTAACCCGCTTATTTTTTTGTCGTTTTTTGTTTGTAATTGCCCGGAAAGCCCTTTCGGGCGCAACGGCGTAATAAGCCCTTAAACGTACTTATTATCGACGTTTATTATGTAATAATAAGTTTTGTCGGACTTTATCTTTTCGTTCAATTCGCGCCTGATTTCGCGCGCGCCGAGCTTCACCCCGTACGGCACGACGACGTCGAACAAAACGTTCGTGTGCGTGTTGCCCTTCACAAGCCTGAAATCGTGAATGGTGATATCTTCGTTCATCGAGCGGACGACGTCCTGTACTTCCTTTTTCAAAAGGTCGGTTTCGGGATCGCCCACCGCAATCGGGTCCATATGTATGACGAGATGCACGTTCATATCCCGCATAAAATCCCTTTCGATATTGTCGATCTGGTCGTGAGTTTCGATAAAGTTTTTGCTGCCGTCAACCTCGACGTGAACCGACGCATAAGTTATCGCCGGACCGTAACTGTGAATCATAAGGTCGTGGAAACCCAGAACCTCGTCGTACTGCCTGAGTTTTTCGGACATTTTCGCGACAAGTTCCTTGTCGGGCACTGTGCCGAGAAGCGGATTTATCGTTTCTTTCAGAAGTTTTATGCTGAAAATGATAATGACAACCGACACGACAAGCCCCGCGTATCCGTCGATATTTACGCCCGTAACGTCGATGACAACCGTCGAAATCAGGACGGCAATCGTCGTAAACACGTCGTTTCTGCTGTCTGCGGCAGACGCCTTCAACGCCTCGGAATTGATTGTTCTGCCGAAATTTCTGTAAATCAGCCCCTGCAAAATCTTCAAGACTATCGAAACGGCAAGCACAACGTAGGTGTACGCCGAAATATTGACGCTTTCGGGCGTGATGATTTTTTCAATGCTCTGCTTCAACAGCAACACGCCGATAAGCACGACCGCAAACGCGATGATAAACGCCGCGATGTATTCGTACCTTGCGTGTCCGAACGGGTGTTCCCTGTCGGCAGGTCTGTTGGAAAGTTTGAACCCGAAAACGGTAACTACGGATGACGCCGCGTCGGACAGGTTGTTGATTGCGTCGGCAACGATTGCGACGGAACCCGAAAAAACGCCGACGAGAATTTTGAAAACGCATAATATAACGTTGGAAATAATCCCGAAAATTCCTGCGACGATCCCGTAACGAAAACGCACTTCCTGATCGGAAGTGTTTTCATAATCTTTGATAAAAAGTTTTTTGAATAATTTCATTTTCAGATGCTGAAATCGCCGCTGTCGTCGGACTTCTCCGCGGCGGACGAACGGTTATCGTCGTCCTTGATTTCAGCTTGTTCCGTAGTTTTTACGGACACGGATATATCTTCTTCTGTTTTTGTTTTTTCGTCGGAAACCGCAACGATTTCTTCCTTGACGATTTCGCCGTCCGTCTCAGGCGGGACAGGCGGAACAAAATCTGTATTTTCGACAGAAATGGCGTTTACACTGTCGTTTTCGTCCTGTAAAGTGCGTTCTTTGATGGATTCCGTAATGCTGTCGATAAACTCGTGGTCGCGCGATTTCCTGTCGTAAACGCCCAGAAGATTGTCCTTTTCCTTTAAGGAATTGAACTCCTTTACGGCAAGGTACGCGACGTAAATCAGCACCAGCAGCATAAGCACGACGTACAATATCCAGCTTTTTGAAAAGTACGTCAGAAACGCAATTATCGCCGCAATTCCGAGTGCCAGCCCGAACACGAGCCACACCTGAACTTTGGGTTGCGCGCCGGGCATCATTTTGTCCATATTCGTATAAAAAACGTATCCGAGGCTCACGCCCGTGAACATCGCCGAAACGATGACGCCGACGATACGCCACGCTTTCGTACCGGCGTTTGCACAATACCCGCCGAACACAAGCGCAACGATGAACAAGAAAGCGATTATTATGTATTTCCTGACGAATTTATCGCGGGATTTTCTGCTTTCTTCCACCATGCAGTCGCGGCATTTGTTTTCAAAAACAACCCTTTCAAGGCTCGACAAAGTCTTGCCGCAGCGTTTGCAACGGGTGTTGAGCGCAATGTTTGCCTGCGCTTTTTTGAAGTCGTACGAGACGTTTGCGCGCTTTAATATTTCAGCGACTTTTTCTTCTTTCGTAAGTTCTCTCGGTTGTTCTTTCTTGTGTGCCATAACCCACCTTTTACTATATTTTATCATATAGATTGTAAAAATACAATAAGTTTTTTAATAGCCTTGAAAATATAGTTTGAATATGGTATAATTCCGACAGAAAACATACGAGGTGTATTATGTCAAAAATTCAGATTCAGCTTTCGGACGGCAGAAACATAAACCTTGATCTTTACGAAGACGTCGCGCCGATTACGGTCAAAAACTTCAAAAAACTCATCAAAGAAAACTTCTTCGACGGGCTTTGTTTCCACCGCACGATAAAAGATTTTATGATTCAAGGCGGCGGTTTCGTCGCGGACGGTCGCGCGATTAAGGAAAAAGGCGGCGCGGACACGATAAAAGGCGAATTCTTGTCAAACGGCGTTAAAAACGACCTGCACCACGGCGAAGGCGTGATTTCGATGGCGCGCACCAACGTCAAAGACAGCGCGTCCAGTCAGTTTTTCATCTGCTCTGCCGATTGTGCGTTTCTGGACGGACAATATGCGGCCTTTGGGAAAACTTCGGACGATGAAAGCCTTGCGGTCGTGAAAAGCATTTCAAAAGTCCCGACTCACAGTTTCTCGTGGTTTGACGATATCCCGAACGAGCCTGTTGTCATAAAAACTGTTATTTTGACACAAGAATAATTTTTCCGACAATTTTTGCAAACAAAAACCCGACGCGCCGCGTCGGGTTTTAATTTGTATTTTTTATTCTTTACGCATTTTTTGCACCGCGGCGTCAACCGCACCCTGCATCATACGTCCGATTCGTTTTATGAAACTGTCGATTTCTTCGGTCATGCCGTGCTGCAACCATTGCACCATCAGCGCGACGTAAGTAATCGTGAAGTAGTTTGCGATAAATTCAATATCCTCGTTGTCGATGATGACATACACGGATTTCTGGATAACCTGATCGTGAACGGCGTCGTAAATCGACTCGTAAATAAACTTTTCGATATATTCGCGCCCAAGACTGTTGAAAGCCGAAAGCGTCATAGCGCGGTTGTCGTAAAGATAACGCATGATAACGTCGATTGCGTTGGACGTCGAAAGTTTTCTTATGTCGCCGACGACTTGTTGCGTTTCAAACTTATACAGCCACTCGAACAGTTCCTTGATATCCTTGAAGTGATAATAAAAGGTCTGACGGTTATAGCCGCAGTTTGTGACGATTTTGTCGATTGTGATTTTTGAGAAAGGCATTTCCTGAATAAGTTCTTTCAGGGAGTTTGCCATCATTTTTTTCGTGTTCAACGAGTTGCCCATAATTAAGTATTTCTCCTGTTTTTCGACGCTTCGCAGCCGCAGTAGTCCTGCCTGTAAAGCCCGAATTCTTTTGATATATTCACGGATTCCTGAAATCCGTTTTCTTTTTTGAAGTCGTTGACGAGATATTTCACGCCGTACGTTTTCGCAAGTTCCTCGCCGATGTCGTTGATGACGACGGCGTTTTTCATCGGACTTACGGAAAGCGTGGACGCAAAGTATTCAAAGCCGTGTTCTTTTGCGTATTCGGCGGTTTTCGTCAACCTTGTTCTTATGCAGACGGCGCAGCGCGGGCCGCCTTCCGTCGTGTCGGAAAAGCCCGAGACCGCCGCAAGGTAATCTTCGTCGCGATAACCGATTTCAACGATATTAAGCCCGAGTTCCGCCTTATCGACGTACTCTTTCAGCGTTTCAAAGCGTTTCTGATATTCGCTTTCCGGAAACGTGTTGGGGTTGTAATAAAACAAAGTAACGTCAAAATCTTTCAGACGATTTATGACGGCGGTCGCGCACGGCGCGCAACAGCACTGCAACAGCATCGACGGTTTCCGACAGCCTATCGACGAAATCTCGTCCTGCATTTCTTTGTTGTAATTACGTTTATTCATAATTCTACAACAATTTTAATAAGTTAAAAAAAATTTGTCAAACGTATAAACGGTTTTTTACAATAAAAATTCAATGTAATAAAATTTCGTTACAAAATTGCTTTTTTGTATAATTTAATCGTTAATTTTACTAAACAAATGTAAAAAACGATAAAAAACAAAAAGTTTCCTCGGAAAAACTGCGGAAACCTTGAAAATTCGTTACTATTTTTCTTTTTTCTTTTTGTTGCAAGCCTCGCAATCGCCGTTGCAGTAAGTTTTCGAGCAGCACGACGTCTTTCCTTTTTTACGGTTTACGACGACGTACGCAATCGAAAACACAACCCACAACGAAAGCGCGACTATTAAAATTATATCAATCGTTTTCATGTCAGCAAGCCGCCGCGATCTGATAAACTATGCACGAGCAAACCCACGCAAGCGCGCACTGATAAACGACGACAACGGCGGTTTTCCATACGGAGCCCAACTCTTTTCGCATCGTTGCGACGGTTGCGACGCACGGCGTATACAAAAGCACGAACGTCAAAAACGACAAAAATGCCGGTACCGAAGTGAACAACGCCGTCATTCCGCCGCTTCCCGCAAGCATCTCGATCGTGCTTACAACCGCTTCTTTTGCCGTAAATCCCGCAATGAGCGCGGAAACGATTTTACCGTCGTTCATCCCGAGCGGTTTAAACACCGGCGCAAGGAAATTGCCGATATGTTCCAATAAACTCACGTTGTCCTCAACGCCGTCGGTGATGAAAATAATGCGACTGTTGTACGCCTGCAAAAACCATACGACAAGCGTGGCAAGGAAGATGACCGTAAACGCGCGCGTCAGAAAGTCTTTCGACTTCTCCCACATAAGAAGAAGCACGCTTTTTGCGGACGGCAGACGATAATTCGGAAGTTCCATAACGAACGGTACGGGCTTGCCCTTGAAAATAAGTTTCCCGGACACAAACGCCGTCAGAATCCCCAAAACGATGCCGAATACATACAACCCGACGATAATCAGCGACTGCTGCCACCACTTGAACACGCCGCAATTTACGACCGCGTAATACACGACCGCCTTTGCCGAACAACTGATGAACGGAATAAGTCCGATCGTCATTTTTCTGTCGCGCTCGGACGCAAGGGTACGGGTGCTCATAATTGCGGGGACGGAACAGCCGAATCCGACGATGATAGGCACGAAACTGCGCCCCGATAATCCCAGTTTTCTGAGCGGTTTATCCATAATAAACGCAACGCGCGCCATATATCCGCTGTCTTCAAGGAGCGACAGGAACATAAACATAACGACTATGTACGGCAAAAGCGACACGACCGCGCCAAGCCCGCCGAACAAGCCTTTGTCCAGAAAGTCGATAATTGCAGGATTCGTGCCGAATTTCGTGAGCCCTTTTACGACCACTTTGTCCAGCGCGTCGATGCCCATCTCGATGCCGAGTCCGATATATTTGCCGATAACCTGAAACGTGAGCAGATAAATCGCCGCCATAATAAGGATAAACAGCGGTATCGCGCCGTATTTATTCGTCAGTACTTTGTCGATTTTTTCGCTTTTCAGGCGTTCTTTCGACTCGTGCGGTTTCACGACGCATTCCCGCGAGACCTTTTCGATGAAGTCGTACGTCATCGACGCCATCGCCGCGTCGCGGTCAAGCCCGGTGTCGTTTTCCATCTCGACGACGCTGTGTTCCAGAAGTTCCTTTTCGTTTTCGTCAAGGTTCAGACGTTTGTCGAAGTCGCCGCCCGTCGTGATAAGGTTCATCGCGGCAAATCTTCCCGAAATGCCCGCGCTTTTCGCGTGGTCTTCGATAAGGTGGATTGCCGAGTGCAGGCATCTGTGCACGGGGCTGTCGCTTTCGCAAATATCTTTTACTTTGGGTTTAATCTGTTCTTTTGCGGTTTTGATAACGACGTCGATAAGTTCGTCGACGCCCTCGTTTTTCGCGGCGGATATCGGCACGACGGGACAGCCCATCATATCCGACATTTTCTGAATATCGACGGTGCCGCCGTTTCCGCGCACTTCGTCCATCATATTCAACGCAATGACCATAGGAATATCCATTGTCATAAGTTGCGTCGTGAGATAAAGATTTCGCTCGATCGTGGTGGCGTCGACAATGTTTATTATGCCGTCGGGTTTTTCGTTCAGAATAAAGTCGCGCGTGACGATTTCTTCCGTCGTGTACGGGCGCAACGAATAAATGCCCGGAAGATCGACGATAACGCAGTCGTCGTGCTTTTTCACAACGCCCGACTTTGAATCGACCGTAACCCCCGGGAAATTGCCGACGTGCTGATTCGACCCCGTCAGTTGATTGAACAACGTGGTTTTTCCGCAATTCTGATTGCCGACAAGCGCGAATTTCATAAGGCGTTTACCTCAATCATTTTCGCGTCGTCTTTGCGGATTGTCAGTTCGTATCCGCGCAGGCGAATCTCGATAGGATCGCCCATCGGCGCATATTTTATCACCGTAACGGCGGTTTTCGGGATAAGCCCCATGTCAAGAAGACGACCGCGCAAAACGCCTTCGCCCCCGACTTTCGTTATTACCGCGCTTTGATTAACGTGTACTTCGTCAAGCGTCATTGTACAAATATCTCCCTGGAATATGAAAATAATATCACTTTCGCCTTTACGTGTCAATTTTATTTGTTTTTATTTGCATATCTTATGCCAACAGATAGTAATACGAACTTAGGTTTCCCGCCGTGTTTTTGACTAATACTGCGTTACG
>OQWI01000309.1_pt1 | contig 22452 bp, 15 predicted proteins | sample 1691551 | NCBI WGS metagenome assembly OQWI01 (sample SAMN03418259, study PRJEB22391) | human gut metagenome | biome: human-gut; feature: organic feature; material: feces | host: Homo sapiens | place: Tanzania | collected 2013-01
ACGTTGGTTTCTCTTAATCAGTGGGCCCAGGGTTCGAGTCCCTGGAGGTGCACCAAACCATGAAAATCCGAACCTTTTCTCGATAGGAGAAGGGTTCGGATTTTTTGTATTCTTCGGAAAGCAAAATGAAGGCTCCTTCCCGACGGCTGTGTGTCCGAAACCTTATCAGAAAAAAGACCGTATCACAAAGGTCACAACTGTAAAGGTGCCGTAAGGCGGAAGGGACACAAACATGAAGTACGATGAAAGAGCCTGCAAATTCAACATGGATACCGGCTGTGTGGAGCTGCTGCTCCGGGATGGGAGAAAAATCTCTATTGACTGCACCGGGGTCGAGGATGCGCTGAATGTGACCATGGCGCAGCAGACGGAGCTGGATTACCTTATTTACAATGACCCACTGGGCTATGCGGATTTGATTCTGAACGGCAATCTAGAAGAATACTTGAAAAACGTAACCGGGAGTCACGGGTTAGAGGATTAAGAGAAAAGCGCAGAGCACCTTATTCAGAGTGCTCTGCGCTTTTCTGCATCTTGCGCCATTGTTGCGGGGTCATGCCGTACTTTTGCCGGAACAGTTCGTAGAAGTGGGTGCGGTTGGTAAATTTGAGTTGTAGGGCGATCTCGCTGACGGAAAGTGTTGTTTCCCGCAACAGCCGTTCCGCCTTCTGGAAGCAGAAGGTCATGCCGTAATCGAAAAGACACAGACCGGTGCGGCGCTGGACGATGGAATTGAGGTAGCTGCCATTGTAATTCAAAAGCCGTGCTAGTTCGCTGCGAGGCAACCGACCATCTGTATCTTCCAGCAAACGGCTGATACGCAGAAAGAGCAGGCTTTCGGGGCTGCTGCTCAGGTGCACCGGGGTTACATAGAACCCGGACGACAGAAAATCGAACAGTTCGCAAAGTGCGCCCTTCAAATAATAGGTGGCGGCGGCACTGGGTTCGTGCAGGATGTGGGTCATGCGGGCGATGAGCGTTGCCAGGGTTTGAACACTATCGGTGTTTTCCGGTGTGGGGAAAAGGTCCTGATATTCCTTTCGGAGGTCTTGTCCCAGATTTGCCAGCATGAACTGCAAAATGGGATTTTCCGGCAGATGACGCTCGGCTTCAAATAATTGCAGGGATGCAGATTCCGTCAGGCTGCGGACAAAATCTGCGGACAGACCAATAAAACAGAGCTTGGCGGGGCCAATGAAGCGTTCGTTATGGAGGATGCTGCGGTTTACCAGACAACAGGTTCCGGCACGGTAGGGGTATTCTTTTTCCTCGATCTGTTGGATGACCTCCCCTTCCAACACCAGCATCAGTTCAAAATAATCGTGGCGGTGCAGCGGACGGGAGCTGAGGGCACGGAATAAAGCATCCATAGAGTTTTCATGCAGCCAGCAGCCATTCGGTGAGAACATCTGAATGCTGTATTGGTCGGTTTCTCCCAGACCGGTACAGGACTCCAGCGTGATCTGCACCGGGGACATGATCTTGTAGAAGGTAGAGAGCTGACTGCCCCAGTTTTCAACCTCCAAAATATTCTCATAGCTGGTGGAATCCGGTTTCATGAAAGAGTCTCCTTTTCCGCAATGTGCGAATATGATACAATCTGATGGATGCGGCACACGATGCTGTCATTGTGAAATGTGAACGGAATTGCTAAAATATAGGCACAATACAAAAACATTCTGTAAAAGCTGTGCGGCCGATGGCTTTATTATAGAGTGCTTTTGAAAAAATGTAAAGCGACAGATGCATTCTGTCACTGCGAATGATACAGCACATCTTGAAAGGAGAATCCCCATGTCTGCACCTGCAACGACAGAGAAAAAATATCTGAAATGGTATCAGAAGCTGGCCTACGGTTCTGGCGATCTGGCCTCTAACTGCTCCTATGGTCTGGTTTCCAGCTTTGTACTGCTTTATCTGACCGGAACACTGGGTCTGGACAGCGCCATCATTGGCTCTTTGATGCTGGCTTCCAAGGTTCTGGACGGCATCAGCGATGTGATCTTTGGCACCCTCATCGACCGCACCCACTCCAAGCTGGGCAAGGCACGTCCGTGGATGCTGTTTGGTCAGGTAGGTGTTTCCCTCTGCCTGTTTTTGCTGTTTGCCATCCCGGCTGGCAGCACCACCATGCAGTATATCTACTTTTTCATCGTGTACACGGCACTGAACGCAGTGTTCTATACTGCCAACGGCATTGCCTATTCCTCTCTGGTAGCACTGATCACCAAGAACAACAATGAGCGTGTGCAGCTGGGCTCCTTCCGTTTTATGTTTGCGGTCGTCACCAACATCTTTATGGGCTTTGCCGTTACCGGTATGGTGGAGAAGTTCGGCAGCGGTGCCGCAGGCTGGCGTACCACGGCTCTGATCTTCGCGATCGTTGGTTTGGTGGTCAACACCATCAGCTGCCTTGCAGTTAAAGAGCTGCCGGAGGAAGAACTGAGCGGCAACACCAGCGAAGCCGCAGAGGAAGGCAAAGCAGTTGCCGAGGAGAAAAAGCATGGCTTTGCCGAGACCGCTAAGATCCTCGTCCACAACAAGTATTACCTGATGATCCTTGCCATCTACATCGTGTACTATATCATGAGCAACCTGACCACCGGTGCCGGTGTGTTCTGCGCCACCTATTACTGGGGCGATGGCAGCCTGCTGGGTCAGTTCTCCATGATGAAGATGTTCCCTGTTATCATCGCACTGGCCTTTGCGCCTGTCCTCATCAAAAAGACCGGCAGTATGCAGAAGGTCAACTTCTGGGGCTACGCCATCAGCAGCGTGCTGGGCATTCCCATGATCTACTTTGCCATGCAGAAGAATCTCTCCATGTTCCTGCTGTTCATGTTCATCAAGGGCATCTTTGCAGGTACCCTCAGCGGCTCTTTGAACGCTCTTATTGCTGAGGCCAGCGGCTACACCACACGCACCACCGGCGTCCACATGGACGGTATGATGTACAGCTGCTCCTCTCTGGGCGTGAAGGTCGGCGGCGGCATCGGTACTGCGGCTGTGGGTTGGCTGTTGAAGCTGGGTGGTTTTGTGGGCACGGCAACGGTCCAGAGCGAAAGTGCCATTCGGATGATCTTCAACCTGTACATCACCTTCCCCTTTGTGATCGGCATCATTATTACAGTGCTGCTGGCTTTCCTTGATGTGGAAAAGGCCAATAAGAAGTGGGATGCTGAACACCAGAAAGAGGCACAGGCATGATTCGACAGAATTTCAACGCAGATTGGACGGTAGAAAAGGGCGATGGCAATTCCCGGATGAATTCCTTTCTGGGAAATACCCAGACCAAAACCGTGCATCTGCCTTACGATGCCATGATCCATGAAGCCCGCACCCCGGACACGAAAAACGGTGCACAGACCGGCTTCTACCCCGGCGGCGAGTACATTTTTCAGAAGCATTTCACCGCACCGCAGGCGTGGCAAGGCAAGCCGGTGTCCCTCGTATTTGAGGGCGTGTACCAGACGGCGCTGGTCTACCTGAACGGCTGGCTGCTGACCCGGAACGTGAATGGCTATGCGGAGTTTACCGTGGAGGCTGGCCCCTACCTGAAATACGGCGCCGACAACCTGCTGAAGGTCATTGCAGACAACAGTCTGGAACCCAACAGCCGCTGGTATACCGGCAGCGGTATCTACCGCCCGGTGCGGCTGCTGGTGGGCAACAAGGTCTATCTGCCGCAGGATACCGTGCGTATCACCACGCGGGAGGCGGACGAGGGCTTTGCCCTGCTGGATGTGACGGCACAGGTGCAGTCTGCCAGCACCATTACAGAACGGGTGACCCTGCAGCAGACCATCTGCCGGGAGGGCACGGCAGTGCTCACCGACCGGCAGAACCTCCTGCTTCAGCCCGGCGAAAGCAGAACCGTCTCCTTCCGGTACTGCGTGGACAGCCCGGCTCTGTGGAGCCCTGAGGACCCCAACCTCTACACCAGCATTATGCAGGTGCTGGAGGGCGAGGAAGAACTGGACCGGGAAGAGACCAGCTTCGGCATCCGTACCCTGAGCATCGATGCAGCGCATGGGGTACGCATCAACGGGCAGACCGTCAAGCTGCGGGGTGCCTGTATCCACCACGACAACGGCATTCTGGGTGCAGCTACCCTGCCCGATGCCGAGGAGCGCCGCATCCGTCAACTGAAGGAAGCGGGCTTCAACGCCATCCGCTCCTCCCATCACCCGGCAGGGCGGGCACTGCTGGATGCCTGCGACCGATACGGTGTGCTGGTAATGGACGAGCTGAGCGACGTATGGAACCTGCGGAAAAATCCCTACGACTATGCTCTGTACTTTGAGCAGGACTGGAAGCCCACCATTCAAAAGATGGTGGCCAAGGATTACAACCATCCCAGTGTTATTTTGTACTGTGTGGGCAACGAGATCTCCGAGGCGGGCTCAGAAAGCGGAGCAGAGACCAACCGTCGGCTCTGCAACACCTTCCGGGAGCTAGACCCCACCCGTTACACCACCAACGCCCTCAACGGCCTTATGGCAGCCGGTTACCGCCTGCGGGAGATCATGGGGGATGTGATGCGAAAGTTCCCGGCACAGCCCGGTCCCTCCGGCGGCGATGGCGGCGGCAGCAATGCCCTGAACAGCTTTATGAGCCTGATGTCCGGGGAAAAGGGCGACTACTTTGCCACCCATCCGCTGCTGACCGAGGCGCTGTCCGGCTGCGAGGATTCCTGCGATGTCATTGGTCTGAACTACCTTACCGGACGCCACGTGCTGGAGCATGAACTGCACCCGCACAAGGCAGTGCTGGGCACCGAGACCTACCCGGCAGATATCGTGCGGCTGTGGCGTATCGTGGAGGAGAATCCTCACATGATCGGCGACTTCACATGGGCTGGCTACGATTATCTGGGCGAGGCCGGCTGCGGCATCTTCCATTACGATGGCGGTGCCAACTTCAGCAGCATCTACCCGGAACGCACCGCCTACATTGGAGATCTGGATCTGTTGGGCAACCGCCGCCCCATCAGCTATCTGCGGGAGATCGTTTACGGTCTGCGGAAGGCACCTTATCTGGCAGTGCTGCGGATGGAACACAACGGTCAGACCTCCAGCAAAACGCCTTGGATGTTCAAGGATAACCTTGCCAGCTGGACATGGCCCGGTTTTGAGGGACAGACGGCTTCGGTGGATGTGTACTCCGCCTCGGAGGAAGTGGAACTGTTCCTGAACGGTGCTTCTCTGGGCCGCCGTACCGTGGTGGATTTTACCGCCACCTACAGTGTGCCCTACGCTCCCGGCGAGCTGAAGGCTGTGGGCTATACCGGCGGTGTGTGTGACGGCGAGTTCACGCAGCGCACCGCACAGGATGCACAGATGACCCTTACAGCAGATCGTAAGACCCTGCAAGCTAACGGCGAGGATGCCGCCTTTGTGATGATCCAATTCGTGGATGCAAATGGCACCGCAGATCTGCACACCAAGCACACCCTGAAGGTGGAGTTGGAGGGTGCAGGCATTCTGGAAGCCGTAGGCAGCGCAAACCCCTGCTCCGAAGAGCGTTACGACACCCCGGAAAGCGAGACCTTTGACGGCTGCTGTATGGCGGTGATCCGCGCAGGAGAAGCTGCGGGCGAAATTCATCTGACCGTCACAGCAGATGACAGCGTTCAGAAGCAGCTGACGATCCTGATTCAGGAAGCAGAGTGCTGAAGCTCAAAAAGCCGGTGAAGGCTCAAAACAAAAACAGGGTGCGCCCTGCGAACGCACCCTGAAAGATCCATATATCACAAGAGAAACAGGGCGTTCCCCCATCGGAAGCGCTCTGTTTCTCTCTATAGTTGGAGGAATTGTGTCAAATTGACACAATTCCTCCCCGTCCGTTCTAAGCAGGGTTTGGGGTGGGACCGCGTTTGCGAAGCGCAGCGCAGCAATGAAAGCCCCAGCGGGGCTTTTAAGCGGCAGCGCGGTCTGCGACAGCAGATGGAGGGGCGTTGCCCCGACAAGCGCTACCCCAACAAGATCACTTCGGAAATGCAGACGCATTGTAGAAGTGAAGTCCCAGTGGAGCACAACATTTTCAAGAATTGAAAATTTGTGGCCACGGGACGGTTCTTGCCCTCTACCGCTGCGCTCAAAACGCATTTTCAACAAATGTTTCCGAATTGTTAAGACGCAAAAATAAGTAGAGGTGGTGCTGCTCATGTAAGGGAATCACCGTTTGCTCCGAACGAAGTTCCTGCCCCTGTTTTGCAGCGGCGTTTTTCGGCTCGCCCACAGAAAGTGTGAGGTCATGGCACAGTATCACGTTCAGACGGCTTATGAAATTTTCAAGGTACGTTTCCCATAAAGAAAAATACCGCCCAAGCAGCGCAGCGATGGATTTTGTCGGGGTGAATCGGCGGCAAAATGAATCGGGTGTGTTGCGGGGCGGTAAGTTCTTTCGTGGACTTTTTCTCACTGAAGTGGTGGATCTCACGGTGATAACCGACCACTTTCTGTGCCTGTGTTCAAAATGAACACGACCACATCTTGTGGATGGTTTGTAACCAATCCACAAGAGCAGTGGGATTTACAAAAAATACCACTGTATGTGGAATTCGTCAAGAGGATTTTGGAAAATTTATGGCAGTAAAGTGGAAAAAGTATGACCTGCAATAGAGAACCCCGATGCCGCACAGTAAGGAGAAAACGGTACAGTATCGGGGTTCTGTGGCAGAAGATGAAGTTGTAGCCTTACGGGCGCTGTCCCATACCGCCTTCCAAGGTCAGGGTCTCACCGGACATGAATTTGAAATCAGGGCTTGCCAGTTGGACGCAGACCCGACCGATTTCCAGCTCGGCGTTACCGTAGTGCCCCATGGGCGGCATTTTTACATTGGCTTTGAAAGCATCCGGGTAAGCCTGCTGGAATTGCTCCAGCTTGGCCGTCCATGCCAACGGGCATACCACGTTGACGTTGATGCCATCCGGCCCCCACTCGGTTGCGGCAACACGGGAAAGCCCTCGAATGCCTTCCTTGGCGGCGGCATAGGCGCTTTGGCCGAAGTTGCCGAATAAGCCTGCACCGGACGCAAAGTTGATGACGCTGCCATGCGATTCTTTCAGGTAGGGATAGCACGCTTTCATATAATAGAACGCTGCATAAAGGCCGGAGTAAAGGGCCAGATCAAACTGCTGCGTGGTGTGCTGTACCAACGGTACTCCGGAAGCCGATGCCTGTGCGTTGTTGATAAGCACCTGAATGCCGCCGAAAGTATCCACAGCCTGTTTCACAACATTCTGGACGATGGTTTCATTGTCGCCGCCTGCACAGACATCTGCCTGCACCGGCAAGACCTTGATACCATAGGATCCGAGCAAAGTTCGTCATACGCACAGGCACCTCCTGCTCCATCAGAGCGTTTGCAATGCACCCGGCAAGGTAACTCTTGCCGGTGCCCACACCGCCCCAGAGAAGCAGCCTGAGGTTCTCTGCACGCATGGTCTGCCACGGCTCTACATAGTGATGTGCGTGGTGCATCTGTGGGCTGCGACCATTGGCGTTTTCAAATGTCCAGTTCAGCATTGCCGGGTCGGAAAATCCCTCTGCTTTCAGCAGCCGCACAAGGTCACTGTGCTTTTGCCGACTGATAAGGACTTCCTGTTTTTCTCTTTCCGTGCGCTGACAGCTGCATTCGACGGGGTGCTTGTTCTTACCCATCAGGACAATGCCCTTTGTGAAGAACGCTTCCTTTGGGGTGTGACAACTTCCGCAGTAAAGCAGGCCGCCCTCGTCATAATAATCTTCGATATTTTCGGGAATACTAGATGGGGGCTGTTCCAAAATTTTTTCGATCGTCTTTATAGGCTTTCTCCTTCCCTGAATGTGTAGTCCGGGATGCCCGGTGCTTGCTTTTGTTCCGACTTTTGCCGTTTTGCCCAGATGCGCAGGGTGGCGGCATGGTCAGCATACCTTTTTCCAGTGGACTGGATATAAGCTGAAAGCTGCTCGATCAGGCTGTCCAGCCCGGAGAAATCAGCTTTGAGTCGCCTGTACTCCTTTGCTGTTAAAAAGACATTTTGATATTCTCCAAAGGTCAAATGAGCATCTGTTGTTTCTATCAGGTGGTTATCAGTCAGGTCGTTCTTATTACGTTGGTTATCATCAACGCCATTGGCGGCGAGCAAAAACATTGTGATTACCGTACAAGCATGAAATGCCAGCGGGATCGCTGCACGATGGAAATGGGACCATTGCTCCAGGCTATTGCGGATGGAGATACGGTGGCGTTTGTCTATGATTTGTCTATGAGATGTATCTGACACCGAAAGGTATGGAAAATGCCCCCACCTTTACGATGATGGCTACAGAGTTCAACCACTTTAAAATGGTGGGTGAAAAACTCATAGTCACCCGTTTGGATCTGTATACCGATGGCGGAAAGATGAACTGACTTGTCAGAAGATCGCCTGTAACGATTGTAAGATCAGATAGAACAAAACAGAACCCCAGAATTTTTTTGAGCCGTTGGACTCTGAAAAGATTCTGGGGTTTGTGCAATGTTTTTCAGCGATTGCTCAACAACTCGCTGGACTTTAGGACTTATAAAGTTTCAAAGGCCATTGACAACATTGATAAGGTCATGGGTCAGATAAGACTTGATATTTTGCACCGTAGCATCCATGATTCGTTGACGGCTTTCTTTAGGAGCCCATGAGATATGAGGCGTAATAATGCAGTTTTTGGCTTTGAGAAGCGGATTGTCCGGTTGAATCGGCTCAGTTGATACAACGTCAAGGCCGGCAGCAAAAACTTTACCGCAGTTAAGGGCATCTGCAAGATCCTGCTCTGCAATCAACTGGCCGCGAGAGTTGTTTATAAGGATCACGCCATCCTTCATTTTTGTAATGCTGTCTCGATTGATGATGTGCTCAGTCTCCGGAAATAGTGGGCAATGAAGTGCAATGACATCACTGGAAGCAAACAGCGTGTCCAGAGCTACATATTCGGCTATTTCACGTCCGGATTCAGTCGGGCGGCTGCCGGATGCCAAAACTTTCATCCCAAGCGATTTTGCAATTCTCCCGGTGGCTTGTCCGATCCGGCCAAATCCGATGATTCCCATGGTTTTGCCACTGAGCTCAATTAAAGGGGTATCCCAATAACACCAATCGGGACAAGCGGACCATTGACCGCTGTGGACAGTATCATCATGATGACCGATGTGGTGGCAGATCTCCAGTAACAGAGCAATCGAAAATTGTCCGACAGAAGCCGTTCCGTAGCCCGGAACATTAGAAACCGGAATACCGACTTCCTTTGCGGCATCGACATCCACAACATTATACCCGGTCGCAAGAACGGCGATGAAACAAATACTAGGGCAGGCTGTTAATGTGGTTCTGGAGATGGGGGTCTTGTTGGTCAGAACGATTTCTGCGTCACCAATACGCCGAATGATCTCGGTCTCATCCTTTACGTTCGTCCGGTCATAAACGGTCAGTTCTCCAAGAGCTTCCAGTGGAGCCCAACTCAGGTCACCCGGATTTTCGGTATAGCCATCCAATACAACGATTTTCATCTGCTTTACTCCAAAATGACACCCTGCGCTAAAAGAGCATCCCGCAGGACAGGATAGGAAAGTTCTCTGGTAGTGCAGTCCATTTTGGCGCAAAGGGCAGCGGCAACGCCAGCACCCTGCCCCATGACCTGACAGCCGGGGACATTCCGGGTAGACATATGTGCTTTGATATCAGTAGTGACACAGCGTCCTGCCATCAGCAGGTTACCGCAGCCCTTTGGCAGCAGCATCCGATAAGGAAAACCGTAAAAGCCGGGGTCTTTGATCTCACATTCCGGATGCTTGTAGCTCATCAGGTCCTCAAAGCCGAACAGACCGATCTCATCTTCAAAACGAGTCGCAGATGTAATTTCATCCAGCGAGATCATGTGATCGCAGATCGTGATCTTACTGGCACGGACACCCAGTTGGATCGCCGCCCAGTTGATATAGGACTCCTCGAATCCGGGGACAGTTGTTTTGAGTGCATTGGCAAACTGCATGATTTTGACACGCATTTTTAGTTCTGCTGTGCTGTAATCAAGGGCTTTCGTTGCATCGCAGTCCACACCTTTGGAATTGTTGATATAAGTCATTTCGCCTTTGTGGATGGAGGACATGCTGGTAAAGGGACGCATTTCCAAAGCATTGATGGCCTGATAGCGTTCGGGATCTTTCATCGTGGTAAAGGCATATTGTTCCGCACACATTCCGGGGACATCCAGTTCCGCACTGGAGAGCTTGACCGCTCCCTGCGGATTCTCTTTTACCATCCGGTCAATATCCACACCTGCCATACCGAATACCAGACCCGTGGAGCCACCGCTGACGGTATGGTAATCCTGCCACATGTCGATCTGTTCCAGACCGGCAAATCGTGCAAGGTCGCCATCACCGGAAGCGTCGATATACTGTTTTGCGGCAATGGCACTGCAGCCATCTTTGTTGGCAATCAGTGCAGCGGTGATTTTTCCGTTTTCCGTTAACACATCATAACAGGTGGTCTGAAGATAGACCGTGATGCCGGCTTCCAGAAGCATCTGGCTGATGACGCCTTTGTAGATCTCGTGGTCTCCAACAAAACGATAGGGGTTGTGGTGCGGATCGTTGGGGGTGGGGTAGTATCCTGTTCCGCCGCACAGATCCACAAGACGCTGGTTCAGTTCATAAGGAATGCCGCCGACCACTCGTTTGGCGGTAGAGGGATCGGTGCTCATGGCATAAAAACTATTGGCACCGATTCCACCGTTGGTATAAGTGCCGCCGGGGACGGGCAGTTTTTCGATCAGGATGACGGATGCGCCTTGGCGTGCAGCGGCGATGGCAGCGATACAGCCGGCCGTACCAGCACCGGCAACCAAAACATCCGTTTCCAGAACAGGAAGCTGTACAGCAGGCAGAGTAATTGTTCGGGGATGATCGCTCATAAGAAAATTCCTTTCTTTAATTGAAACAGTCCAGCACACACAGGGAGGTAGCGTCTGCTGCGCTGGACTGTTTTTAAGGAGAAATGTTCCGAGAATGGCGTAAATAGAGAAAAATCAGAGAATGGTATTGATCTGATGACCTTCCATCCACTTGGCGAGATTATCAAAGACGATCTCGGCGCGGAGGCTCATAGACTGCTGCGTAGCAAATGCGACATGGGGGGTTACAAGGCAGTTGGGAGCGTGCAGGATGGGGGAGGCGGTGTCCAGCGGCGGCTCCTTATCAAAGACATCAATGGCAGCACCGGCGAGCACACCGTTTTCAAGCGCTGCGGCAAGGTCTTTTTCCACGACAACAGGGCCGCGTGCAACATTGACCAGAAGAGCCGTGGGCTTCATCATCGCAAGTTTTTCTGCATTGATCATGCCACGGGTAGAATCGTTCAGCGGGCAATGCAGAACAACGATGTCCGAGCGGCGGAGCAATTCTTCCTGCGTGACCTGCTCGATGTATTCTGCAATGCCGTCATGGTGCGTACGGCTCTGCGCCAGAACAGTAGCACCAAATGCGTGGAACAGCTCGGCAGTCCGGGTGCCGATCTTGCCAAGACCGATAATACCGACCGTTTTGCCCTTGATCTCCCAGCCGACAAGACCGGTCTTGTCCTTTCCTTCACGGCAGCGGTCTTCCACACTGCGGAGATTCCGGGCAAGAGAAAGAGTCGTGCCGATGACCAGCTCGGAAACTGCCTCGTTGGAGTAACCGGAAGCATTGCTGACGGCGATATTCTTCTCCTTGGCAGCATCCAGACCAACATGATCCACACCGGTAAAAGCAACATCAATAAACTTGAGCTTGTCACACTTGCGCAGGACATCGGCCGGCATCGGCATATTGGCAAGGATCATGGCGTCTGCATCCTTGGCTTCTTCGATCAGTTTGGCGGGATCGGTGGTTTTGGGATAATCCACAAACACATGCCCCTGTGCTTCAAACGGTGCTTTGCGGGCGGCGAGTTCTTCGGCAGAGATGCCGAGAGATTCCATAATAACGATCTTACTCATGAAAATGCCCTCCATTATAGGTAAATAGAAAAAATATGAAAGAAAACAGAAAGGAACAGACACGTGATTCATCCTGAAGAAAACAGTTCTGATTCTTTCCGTGTCAAACTATATCAAAAGCGTATGGAAATGTCATTTCGTAGATTCGCTTTTTTAACCATGAAATCAACTTGAATGCCAACAAGAGTGAAAACACGGATAATTTAACGAATTTTGAAATATACTTTTGAGGGAAGATATGTCATAATCATGGCAACGAACATCGTGAGCAAGCGTTTTGAGACCGGTTTGGAACATTGCTTACAGAATGCAGATGGAGCGCTGGTCTGCTAGATGGAACGGATATGATGAAACTGATGAAACAAGATCGGACAAGGAGGAACTCAGTAATGAGTACGACCAAAGGCACTTCTCCCAATGCAACCTCTAATTACACGACCTGCAAATTATGGCAGATCATTTGCTATTCCATGGTTCCCGCTGTTGGCAACTTCTTTATGATCGTCTTTACAATGAACGCTTACATTGCTAAAGGCGGCTACGGGCTGGCAACTGCATTGGCGGCATCCATTGCATCTTCCGGCAAGCTGTTCGATGCAGTCACAGATCCGCTGTGTGCAGTTCTTGTTCCCAAAATGCGATCAAAGAGATTCGGCGCTGCCCGGCCGATTTTAGCAATCGGATATCTCATGATGGCAGCATCTGTTCTTGGAATCATGTTTGTATTTCCGGGGATGGGAATTGTGCCGTATGCAATTTGCTATATGCTGTATATCCTGGGCCGCACGATCCACAACCAGGGCAAGAATATCGCCTCAAATCTGATCACAAATGATCCCAAGCAGCGTCCGCTGATTGGGCGTTGTTCTCAGATTTACACGATGGTTCTGGCGATGCTTTTGAGTCTGTACCGTGGTAAGATCCTGTTCCCGATTTTTGGCGGTCTGACCTTTGAATTGCTGCAGGTTATTGGCGTTACCTGTGTGATAGCTTGCCTGATCATGGACTTGCTGGCAATGTTTGCATTAAAAGACTGCGATACCTATGAAAATGTTCTGGCACATTATCATCCAAGCGTAAAGATCAAACTGAGTGATATGGTTGGTATGCTCAAGCATAACAGTGCATTTGTTGCAGGTGTTGTGTCGGATGCATCGGACAAGCTGGCGAATGAAGTAGCCAGTGCATCGGTCGTCAATACACTGGTGTTTGGTGTTCTGATTGGCAACTATGGATTCACTGGTGACATTAGCATCTATACTACAATTACTTCTGTTGTACTGATTTTCTTTATTACGGGCATTGCCAAAAAGATTGGTGCAGGCAAGGCATATCTTCGCTACACATGGGTGGCAACTGGCGTTGCAATTGCAATGTTCCTGTTCTTCCTCATGGGCGAGTATACGCAGATCAGTGTAAAGCTGATCCCGACTGTGATTTTCGTGGCTCTTTATTCAATGCTGACCGCATCAAAGAGCACGACCAATGCAGCCATTGTCACAATGTATCAGGATATTGCAGACTATGAGTTCTATCTGACCGGCAAGTACGAACCGGGTCTGGTAATTGCAACGATCACGATGCTGGGTAAGATCGTTTCTGCAGCAGGCGGCCTTATCACGGCAGCGTTGCTCGCAACCATTGGTTATGTGGACAATGTTCCTCAGCCGGGGGATCCTGCCACTCAGAAAGTGTTCTGGGTCACGATGCTGATGTGGCTTGGTATGATGATCATGGGCTGGGTCTGCTCGATCATTGCGATGCACTGGTATCCGCTGACTGCAGAGAAGATGGTGGAGGTTCAGGCTGCTAATAAAATTCGTAAACAGGAAAATCTTGCGGCTCAAAAAGCGGCGGAAGCAGCTGCTGCGGCAAAATAAAATGAAGTAGATGCTGATTTGACCGTTGACTCCTGAAGTGGTAAGGCAAAATGCCATTTCAGGAGTTTTTTTGGTAAATGAAAGAGAGATAAAAGTATGCGAACAAAAATCAATTGGAATGGTGGATGGTACTTTTCAAAGAGTGATAAAGTTCCAGAGAACTTTTCGCAGCTCTGGATTCCTGTGACATTACCGCACACATGGAATGCGGTGGATGGGCAGGATGGAGGAAACGACTATTGGAGAGGAACGGCAAGCTACGTCAAAACATTTCCTAAGCCGGAACTTCCGGAGCATGGAAAGGCTGTTCTGGAATTTCAAGGGGCAGCAATGACAGCAGATGTGTTCCTGAACGGTATTCAGCTGGCACACCACGAGGGCGGGTATTCGACCTTCCGTGTAGATATGACAGATCATCTGGAAGAGCAGAATCTTCTTTGGGTGACCGTAGACAATAGCGAAAATGACTGTGTATATCCGCAAAAAGCAGACTTCACGTTCTATGGAGGACTCTACCGAAATGTAGAAATGATCCTTGTTCCGCAGGATCATTTTGAACTAGTGATGGATGGAACGCCCGGTATGAAGATCACACCAATTGTAGATCTGGGGCAAAAGTGTGCCACAGTCAAGCTGGAGGCATGGACTGCGGGCGGCGAAGAAGTCCGTTTTACAGTGGGGGGGAAAACAACGTCAGTAGCCGTAAAAAATGGATATGCAGCGGCAGAGGTCGTAATAGACAATGTTCACCTTTGGGATGGAGTATATGATCCATATCTTTATACGGCGGATGCGGTGCTTTTGACAGAAGACCATGAGAAAGATCACATTTCCCTGCGCTTTGGCTGCCGAAAATTCGAAATTGATCCGCAGAATGGTTTCTTTCTCAATGGGCGGAGTTATCCTTTGAGGGGCGTTTCGCGGCATCAGGATCGTAAGGGCATCGGTAATGCCCTTACGCTGGCAGAGCATCGGGAAGACATGGAGTTGATCCACGAAATCGGTGCGAATACGATCCGGCTGGCACATTACCAGCACGCACAGGAATTTTATGATTTGTGTGATGAATACGGCATGATCGTCTGGGCGGAGATCCCTTACATTACAATGCACATGCCGAATGGCCGCCAGAATACGCTGGATCAGATGCGGGAATTGATCACACAATGCTACCATCATCCGTCGATTGTCTGTTGGGGGCTTTCCAATGAAATTACAGCAAGCGGAAAAGTAACGGATGACCTGATGGAAAATCATGAATTGTTAAATGAAATGTGCCATCAGATGGATCCATTGCGCCCAACCGTTATGGCCCATGCTTTTATGCTTGAGCAGGATAGTCCCTTGATCCAGCTGGCAGACATCGGAAGCTATAATCTCTATTTCGGCTGGTATCTTGGGGAGCTTGAGCAAAACGATAGCTTCTTGGATGAGTATCATAAGAACTTCCCGAATCGGATCATGGGGTTCTCTGAGTATGGTGCAGATGCAAATCCGCAATTCCAGACGGCTTCTCCGGAAAGAGGTGATTACACAGAAGCGTATCAATGTGTTTATCATGAGCATCTTCTGAAATGCATTGAGGATCGGCCGTGGCTGTGGGCAACGCATGTCTGGAATATGTTTGATTTTGCCGCAGATGGTCGTGACGAAGGCGGTTCCCAGGGTGTAAACCAGAAGGGGCTGGTAACCATGGATCGTAAATTAAAGAAAGATGCTTTTTATTTGTACAAGGCGGCATGGAATCAGGAGGAGGCTTTTGTACACTTGTGCGGAAGCCGCTATACAGACCGCTGCGGAGAGCAGACTGAAATCGTGATCTATTCAAACCAGAAAAAAGTGACATTGTACGTGGACAAAAAGCTTGCGGGAGTGCAGGAAGGAAATCGTATCTTCCGATTTATGATCCCACTGACAGAGGGAGAACATGAGATTTATGCGGAGACCGAAAACTGTTCCGATACGATCCATATCCGTAAAGTAGAACAGGAAAATCCGGCATATAGTTTCCGACAGAAAGGTGATGTTATCAATTGGTTTGACAAGGAAACCTTCGATGAGGAATGTTATTCCCTGCGGGATACATTTGGAGAGTTATTGTCAAATCCCAAGAGCGCAGAACTGGTAAATGCAATTATGGAAAAAGCAAGAGCGGCACGAGGTGATGTTGCGAAAAGTACGTCGCAGAATAAAAACTTACATAAGATGATGGCGGGGATTCGAATGGAAAATCTTTTGAAACAAGCGGGTCCCGCATTGAAGCAGGAGGATGTCGTTGGATTAAACAAGGCACTGCAGAAGATCAAAAAGCAGTAAACATTTATAAAAGTCATCACCATGCAGTTTTCTGGGAACCGCATGGCGATGACTTTTTATAAACGTTGATATTTTTTTCGATAGGAAGCGGGAGTCATTCCAACAATTGATTTGAATGTTTCAGCAAAAAAACTTCGGGTTCCAAAGCTCAATTCTTCTGAGATCTGCTGAATGCTGGTTTGTGTTGTGGAAAGAAGCATTTTGGCGCGTTCGATCTTGACGATTTTTATATATGTGTTGAGGCTGACACCCATTTCCTCCTTAAATCTGCGCGAAAGATAATATCCAGTATAACCAATGCGTGCAGCAAGAAGATCAATGGAGAGCTTTTCAGAGACATGACTTTCGATATAGTCGCAACAGCTCTGGATATATTTGCTATGATTGGGATTTGTACGACATTTGTGGACGAGCTGAATGAAATCCTTATACATTGTGTGGCCGATCGCTGCGGCATCTGAGATCGTTTTACAATCCAACACATCCTGAATATAGGAGTCGCTGCGGCTATAGGAAACTTCAGGAGAAAGACCGCCTTCGATTGCAGCACGGGAACACATGGTGATAAAAATAATCTGTGTAACCTTGGCACGTACAAGTGCGGAACCCTTCATGATTTGAGCACCGGTACTTACAGAAGCAGCAACAGCAAGAGCATCCTCGTAATGAATGTCGCCCTCTCGCACCATGCGTAACATCGCTTGCTCTGCACGGTATACATTCATCCGATCTTTCTGTTCGCTGCTTTTTGAAGAGGCCGCATCAGAAGAGGAAGAAGATTCTGTATGCTGAAGGACAATGTCGCTGATCTGCAGTTTCTCGCCGCTGACGCAAAAGTGAAGCATCAAAACATGTTGAAACAAGGTGCTACTACTCACCACAGGAATTCGCTGTAAGATCGCGAGAAATTTTGGTTTCCAGTGATCTGTGATGGGACCGTTTTGCAAAACGCTGCTGATTTCATGCAGCGAAGGCTCACTTGTAAAACAAGGACCGATCACATGGATCCGGTAGAGCTCACCGGCAGACTTTTCAAAAGCAACACACCATGTCAGATTCAGCGGAGAACTGAGGAGAAGCGGTGCGAAGCTTTCTTTTACATGAGTCATCATGTATTCAAAGGAAGTGCTTTTGATAAAAAGTTTGTTGAGGGCAAGGTCTTTGCAGTTTGTTTGTAGAAGAAAACCATCCGGGTCATAAGTCCAGCGATAAAAATGATTTTGACATGATAGAAGTTCACTGAAAAACTCCAAACGATGGTCAACATCAGAAGGGTCGAAGAACATATAGAAACCTCACGATTTATTTTGCTTCAGTATAACAAAAAATCGCTTTTTTGTCCATAAAATGAAATAAATAAGCAAATAAAGCAAAAGCAAAGAATGAATAACGAATTTTTGTATATCGCGAGACAAGGACATTCTATATAATAGAACCAGAAAACTAAGGTAAAGGAGAAGATAAAGTATGCCCAAAATCAAAAAAGTTGTTGCCACGGTGTGGTATAACAAAAAGAATATGCATGATCTGCGCAGGGTGTTTCCCGATGCAGAGTTCTGCTACGTGGATTTTTTCGATAAAGAAAAACTGGAAAAAGAAGTAAAGGATGCCGATGTGGCGATCCTGATGGGAGATGTTGACCCCTGTCTGCTGGGAGAGAACGCCTTGAAATGGATCCACTGCGATCATGCCGGACTGAACGGCAGTGCACGCCCCGAAGTGTTCGCCCGTGGGATCCCGGTCACCGGCGCAGCAGGCCGCAGCGCGCCGGTGCTGGCAGAGCACTGCATTTACTTTATGATGCAGGGCTGCTACCACACCAAAGAACTGCTGCGTGCACAGGAAAATTGCACATGGGGTGTGGACGGCATGAATACTTGGCGCGGTCTGTATGGCCGCACCGTGGGAATCGTCGGCATGGGCAACAATGGCCGGATGTTGGCCGACCGCCTTCATGCGTTCGGCATGAACATTGTGGCTTACGATAAGTTCCCCATCAAGGGATACGATTACATTAGCCAGAAATACTGTGCGGATGCAGGTGATACTATCCAGCCGCTGTTGGAGCAGAGTGATTTTGTGGTGCTGACCTTGGCGCTGACGGATGAAACTTACCATATGATCAATAAAGATACGCTTGCACAGATGAAGGACGGGGCGTTTCTGGTCAACATGGCACGCGGCGGCATTGTCTGCACAGAGGATCTGATCGAAGCTTTGAAGAGCGGAAAGCTCAGTGGTGCAGGGCTGGATGTTTTTGAGGAACAACCTCTTTCGCCGGAGAGCCCTCTGTGGAAAATGGAACAGGTATATATCACCCCCCATTCCACGCCGCAGGTGCCGGATCGGGCAGCCCGAAGCGTTGAGATCATCCGGGAAAATGCACGGCGGTTTGAAGCAGGAGAACCCCTGCTGAACCGGATGCGGCCAGAGGACGCAATGAACGGCGAAAAATCCAAAGGCGGCTGGGCACGGATGATGAACACCAATGTTCCGAAAGAAAAAATTGATCTTCAGAGCTTGGAGAAATATCTGGGCAAACGAGGATGGACTGACCCGTCCGAGTGGATGTGAGGAGAAAGCTATGACCGAAAAACATTGGTGGACAAACTATCCATGGCGCATGATCCAGACCAATCTCCGCGAAATTGATATGGCGGAGATCAATGCTGAAACCTATGCACAGCAGCTTGCCGATTATGGTGCGACCGTAGTCACGCTGAATGCAGCGGGAATCATTGCAAGTTATCAGACGAAGCTGGAATTCCAGACCCAAAGCCCCTATCTGACCGGCAGCAGCCTGCGTGAGATCCTAGATGCCTGTCACAAGCGTGGCATTCGAGTAATTGCGCGAACAGATTTTTCTAAACTCCGGGAAGATGTGTTTGCACGGCACCCGGACTGGGCTTACCGGGATAAGGATGGAAATATTGTCAACTATAATGGAAACATCCAGACCTGTCCCAACGGAGGCTATCAGCAGGAAAAAAGTCTGGAAATTCTTCACGAGGTGCTGACGACCCATCCCTTTGATGGTGTGTTCTGCAATATGAGCGGCTTTCTTGTGGTGGATTACAGCGGCGTTTATCATGGACCCTGCCACTGTGAGAACTGCAAGCGGCTTTTCAGAGAACAGTATGGGCTGGAAATTCCGCAAAAGGACGACCCTCGTGACCCGAACTACAAAAAATATGCCGCATTCAAGGCCGGCTGCATCAAGGCATATCGTGAGCGTCTGGTGCAAACGATCCGCAAGATCAGTCCGGAGCTTGCCATCAACGGCTTGGATTACATCCGCACGGAATCCGCTACCGAGATCGGTGTTCCGCAATGGCAGTACAGTGCATCCTGCAACGCCCGCAAAACAGCGGGACCGCTGCGGACACGCCCGGCGGATAATGCCAGTGTGGATTTTATGGGCTTTCGGTATCGGGATACATCGGTCAGCGGTCCGCAGTTGACACTTCGGCAGTGGCAGAATCTGGCGAACGCAGGAAGCGTAAGCCTTTACATCATGGGACATCTGGGCAATCATAAAGACAAAACCGCCCTGATCGCCAGCAAACCGGCGTTTGAGTTTCACAAAAAGCACGAAGAAATTTATGCCGGTCTGACAAGCGCAGCAAAGGTGCTGCTTGTCAATAAGCCGATCATGGCACGGAGTGACCCGGAGAACTATGGTTGGGTGCGGGCACTGACCGAAAGCCACATTCCGTTCGATGAAGTCAAACTGGCGGAGTTGACTCCGGAATTGCTGCTTCGCTGGAATGTTATCATTCTGGGTGATATGAAGAAGCTGACACCTGCGCAGGTCAGTATGTTCGATTCTTATGTGGAACAGGGAGGAACGCTCCTTGCCACCGGCGTACTGCCAGAGCTGAAATGCTTGGGAATTCAGGAAGTCCGAAACTGCTGGAAGGATCGGATGTCCAGTGTGTTTGAGTTGGAAGAAAGCGAAGAATCGCTTTTTCCCCGAAGCGCAGCAGCACATTTCATTGCCCCCGGTGCGGTTTTGGAAGAAGTTGCCTTCCGAGAAGAAACGGAAACCTTCTTGCATCTGATCCCAGAACATCCCTTTGGCCCGCCGGAACTCTGCTATTACACAGAAGTAAGTGGAATTTCCGGTATCGGCGTGACTCCCTACGGAAAGGGAAAAGGAATCTGTATGCCGTGGCTTGTGGGGAGCTTTTATTTCAACGAAGGGTTCGATAATACACTGCACTTCATGCAGGATGTTCTGCATGATCTCTGCGGCATTCCGGAAGTTGCACCCGATCTGCATCCAAGTGTGGAATTGGTGCTTTGCCAGAAGGAAGGCACCCTGCTCGTACAGCTTGTAAATGGCAGCGGTGTTTTTGCGAACAGTTATTTTGAGCCGATCCCAATGCAGAACGTGACCCTGCGTTTCCCCGGTCTTGCAGGGAAACAGGCGCATACGCTGAACGGCGGAACGGTGACAGTACAAGACGATGGAATGGCATTGGAACTGACGCTGAATCGGCTGGAAGCGTATGAAGCAATCGTGATTTCCTGAATCCTTCAACGGTAGAACGATACAAAAAAGGAGAAAATAAAATGAAGATCGGTTTTATTGGTCTTGGCATCATGGGCAAGCCCATGGCAAAAAATCTGCTGAAGGCAGGCTACACTGACCTGCTGGTAAATAACCGCAGTCAAGCTTCGGTACAGGAGCTGGAAGCTGTCGGTGCAAAGGGTGCAACGCAGCAGGAGATCGGCGAGCAGTGTGATGTGGTCATCACCATGCTGCCCAACTCTCCGCAGGTCAAGGAAGTGATGCTGGGGGCAAACGGCGTGGCCGCACACATGAAGCCGGGCGCAGTATTCATCGACTGCTCTTCCATCAACCCGGTGGCCTCCAAGGAAATCTACGCCGAGCTGCAGAAGAAGGGCGTGGAGATGCTGGATGCTCCCGTCTCCGGCGGTGAACCCAAGGCCATTGACGGCACCCTGAGCTTTATGGTAGGCGGCAAGCAGGAGGTCTTTGATGCCTATAAGCCGGTGCTGGATGCCATGGGCGCTTCCACTGTCCGCTGTGGCGAGGTAGGCGCAGGCAACACCACCAAGCTGGCAAACCAGATCATCGTGGCCTGCAATATTCAGGCATTGGCCGAGGCGCTGACGCTGGCACAGAAGGCTGGTGTGGACCCGGAGCTGGTCTTTCAGGCCATCAAGGGCGGTCTGGCAGGTTCTACCGTCATGAACGCCAAGGCTCCCATGATGATCGCAGGCAACGACAAGCCCGGCTTCAAGATCGACCTGCACATCAAGGACCTGAACAACGTGCTGGATTGCGCCCATGCCGTGGGTGCGCCGGTGCCCATGACTGCCGAGGTACAGGAAATTATGCAGTGGCTCCACAACCACGAGGGTGGTCAGAAGGATCACAGCGCCATTGCACAGTACTACGAGTACCTGACCGGTATTAAAATCGGACGATGAAAGTGAAAAAGGAGAAAAACATGGAAAACAAAACGGGGATAACAAAAGGCGTTTTTCAGGTCGGAGTATTGGTCAATGATGTCGATGAATGCAAGAGGCTGTTTTGCGATGCACTTGGGATGAAGATCGTATTTGATCATAGAAATGTCATTCAACCTGCAAAGGAATTGGCCGGCTGTGAAAATCAGATCATGAATGTTATGATGCTGCGCGGAAAGTTGAATTTTCTTACGACTATATGGGCCGTTGCTTTGAGCGCAAGGAGTATACCGCTTCTTCAAACGACAGTTGGAATCTTGATAAAACCGTATACATTGTATATGACGATTACAAGCAGATTGCCGAATATGTGAATGAGGAGTTGCATCAGCAGTACGCCTGGGATAGTGCAGGCTTGGATACGGTCGCGTTTATGAGTAAAAGCAATTCAGTTTATATGTATTGGACAGATGGAAATAAGAATGTGTTGAAGTTGTTTGACACAGCTGGCGAACAAGCAAGTTATTCTTATGATCCCTTTGGCAAAATAACAACTGCGGAAGGTTCTCTTGCTACAGATAATCCATTCCGTTTCAGCTGTGAATATCATAACGATATTACTGGGCTTGTTGAGTATATCTATCGTAAATATGATCCAGCCATAGGACGGTGGATTAATCGTGACCCACTCGAAGAACAAGGCGGAGTGAATTTATATGTGGTATGTACCAATAGTGTAATTTCTGCATATGACATGTATGGGCAGGATTGGATAGATAATATTGCGAATTTTTCTGCTGGAGTAGGAGATTCTCTTACG
>OQWI01000312.1_pt1 | contig 22229 bp, 18 predicted proteins | sample 1691551 | NCBI WGS metagenome assembly OQWI01 (sample SAMN03418259, study PRJEB22391) | human gut metagenome | biome: human-gut; feature: organic feature; material: feces | host: Homo sapiens | place: Tanzania | collected 2013-01
CGACGATGACTAAGTATCCAACAAGGTCTACCTTTTCGGACAGTGTAAATCCGCATCAAAAACCTGTCCGAAAAGGTTCATCTGCAATAAACAGAAATGTCTGGAAATCGTAAGACCTTTCCGGACACTTTTGTTATTCAATACAGCGCTCTAGTAATGGAATTAATGCTGTATAATCATCCACCGAGTCAATCGCTGTGCGTAAAACAGCTTCGCGATCAACATTTCCCCAGTTCAACACGATGCCATTATGTAGTGCTAGTTCCCGAATGAACTCACGAATTGAACGACCATTCCCTTCGCGGAATGGATGAATAATATTCAGCTCCGCCATAACAAACGCCAAACGATCTATAAAAACATCATCTGCGGCTTTATTCCAATAGTGTTCCTGTTGAATTAACCCACAAATTTTTTGAAGTTCTTGATCAATCATAGTTGGAGGATAAAACCATGTGTCAGCTTTAGCAATCTGTTCTCGCCGCAAATGACCTGCAAACGAGTAAATATCTGAGAATAGAAAACGGTGTATGCGACAAAGATGTGTCTTTGTGAAACGACCGCGAATCGGACTTTGCAGCAGTGCATATTGTTTCAATGCTGTAATTTCTTCTTCAGCTGCTTTCAATTCCGCATACTCAGTTATATGCAAATGATTACGCAGTACATTAGTATCTGGATAACAGTACAGAGACTGCGTGGTGGAATATACTTCGTATTTTGAAAACATCATATCACTGCTTTCTGTTATGGCGAGCAATCGCTTCACGAAGCAACTCGTCCATCGTTGCTTTGCCGGAGTCAAGTCGGTGCAGCGCAGTCTGTGTTTTTATAGAGATCTGCATACCCTCCGCAGCAAAAGTACCGTGCAGACACTGGAGTTTCTGTTCAGCTGTAAGTGTAGGTTTCATTCCATTTCACCTGCCTGTCTTAGTAGAGTTATTTTATCACAATAGATACAAAATCACAACGGAGATGAGCAAAATGCACAAAACATTCTACTACGCCCGCGTTTCCACGCGCGAGCAAAATCTTGATCGTCAGCTCGAGGCCTTTCGCGCGCTCGGCGCGGACGAGCGGGAAATTATAACCGATAAAGAGTCCGGCAAAAATCTTGACCGTCCTGGATATCAAGTACTCAAGTCTGCTATGCTGCGGCCGGGCGATACGCTGATCGTGAAATCACTCGACCGACTCAGCCGCAGCAAGTCCGACATTCACAATGAACTCCAGTGGTTCAAGGACAACAGCATCCGCCTCAAGGTAATCGATCTGCCAACCACAATGATGGATCTGCCGTCCGGTCAGGAATGGGTTTTCGAGATGGTGAACAATATCCTGATTGAAGTTCTCGGAACGATTGCCGAGCAGGAACGCTTGACCATTCGCCAGCGTCAGCGTGAGGGCATCGCCGCCGCGAAAGCCAAAGGGAAACACCTTGGCCGGCCTGCCACCGTCCTCCCCGACAACTGGGACGAGGTGATTGCGCTCTGGCGATCTGGTCAAATCTCCGCAAAGGAGGCAATGCGGCGCACTGGCGTGAAGCGGACGCACTTTTACGCTCAAGTTCACAAATAGGAAAGTGTGTAGTCATTTCTGGCAATAACTGCGTCGTGAAATAGTGAGGATTCCGGTATCCTGTAAATATACTGTTAAAGGAGGACAACACCATGAAAACCAACATTATTGTCAGCGTATTGCGTGTAAAAGGATACTGGCATCTTCGCGTCAAATATACCGAGAACGGTCAACCGATCCGCTATCAGACGAGTACCTCTATATCAACCGATCAGCCCATGCAGAAGGTGGAGCTGGCGCGCCGCCGTATGCTGTCCGAGTTGTACGAACTTAACCGCGTGGATGCGTTGTGCGAAAAGTGGGAACTGTCACCAGAGATGCGCTATCAGCCTGTATCCATCTGGTTAAATCGCTGGCTGTCGGAACGCTGCGAATCAATTGCAGAGCGAACTTATGACCGCTACGCAATAATCGTTCAGCACGCCTGCCAATTCTTTGATGAAAAGGGATTAACGCTGTATTCTGTATCACCACTGGCACTGGAGGAATATCGCGATGCCATGCTTGCCTATGGTTATTCTTCCCGAACCATACAGGCGCATTTCGTACTGCTGCGAGCAGCATTTGACACCGCTTGTCATTGCGGACTCAATCGCAGCAATCCGATTTGCGGTGTGCAACTGCCTCACGTAGAGCGTAATATTCCGCGTCCTTACTCAATAGACGAACAATGTTGCTTGCTAAACGCGTTACAGGGGACGGGTCTGCATCTTCCGGTACTGCTGGCGCTCCTGTATGGATTGCGCAAAGGCGAAGTATGTGGCCTGTGCTGGGATGACATCGATTGGGAGAATAAGCTGCTCTATGTGCGGCACAATGCCATGCTAGTGCATGATGAGGCCGGTCGCGGACGTGTTGTTTGCAGCGATAAACTGAAAACGCAGTCCAGCTATCGCTTCTTTCCGCTTCATCCGCAGGTCGAGCAGCTTCTGCGTGCCAGGCAGCCGCACCGACTTTCCGGTCCCGTGTTTGAAGGACGATATGGAGGTCCGCTCAGTCCGTCCAGTCTGGGCAGTAAATTTCGGCGTTTCTTAAAGGATAACCATCTGCGTCATATCCGGTTCCACGATCTGCGTCATACCTGCGCAACCAGTCTGGCTCAACGCGGCTGTGAGATCACGGATATTCAGGCCTATATGGGGCATTCCAATCCCAGCACTACGTCACGCTACATACACCCGGAGATCAACGAAAATGCCCGCAGCTTGCAGCGTTTGGAGAAAGCACTGGCCTGTGTCAGCTAAGACCGCTTTCAAAGCCGAAAATAGCTGTATTCTGAAGCAATGCACACTGTTTATCGTATGTCTGATTCTCTGATTGCAGGAACAGCGGCACCGCCAAGCGGCTTGCCAAAGACGCAATATGTTGCTCTGCCGTATGAGTCAGTTTGTCATCGTATCGAATAATAACTGCGTGAACGCAGTCTTGTGCAAGCCAGAAACTGACACTGCTCAGCGCATCGAGTGTATCTGCTTCTAAATCCTTGCAACGAACGCACGCCAGAACAGCAAAATCCTCACCGCATTTTTCAAACATGTGCCGGATTGGATTTTTGTACTGCATCACGTATCGTTCACTCAGTGCAGCATGAATTGCCTCTGCGTCTCGCGCATTATCGGCAATGCCAGTATAAACTGTATATTCCGGGAGCGCTACTCCTGAAAAGCCGCTTTGCATAGCCTGCAAGGCGGTTTTTGTATATTCCGCTGCCCAGTCAGTAGAAGAAGGCTGCATCTGATAAACTGCCTCTATAAAATGAGAGCACACTTCAGATATGTATTCCCCGCACTGATCCAACACCTTTCCTTCCATAACGGCTAAATAGCTCTTTTGTGCAATTTCTGACGGCGTCGGAAGTTTTCCTTGTAGCAAATCCACTCTGCATAGAACACGCCCGTAAATCTTCAGCGGTCCAACCTTGATTTTGTCGGTTATACGCTTAATACGGAACATCTCTTTGTGTTCCTCAAAGAAATGTTTCCACATGCGTTCAAGAGCTTCTCGCATGACCCACTGATCAAACAGCTGCATACTTGATTCCATCAAATCTCTCGAAAGTGTATGTGCAGCCCGCTCTAGGGACATTCGGTAGATTGTTAAGCGCAGCAAATCCTGATTTTCCGCAGATTTTCCTGCAAAATCGGAAAGTTCTTTGTGCTGAACAATATATGAATCAATGCATCCGATTGGATTTCCGTTTTGTCTGATCAGTGCCTCTCGGACAATATTCACACATATTCCTAAAGGTAGATTCTTCCTGCGCGAGACCGGCAGCCGCCCTTGCGACTCACGCAAGAAAGTTAATGCTGCGTTGTCACTTCGTCTCATGTTATAAAATTCATCCGCTCGTTCAAGTGTCACTGTCAACGGCTTATTGGACGGCATCTGTTTCCACAGTTCACCGTCCATCGAGTGCAGCGCATCGTATAGCGGACGAAACAGACGATACAGCGGAACGCGTGTTTCTAAGGTCACACCGGTAATGCCGGTGTCTGTGTACAGATGAAAATTTGTTCTCAAACACTTTTGCAGCAAATACTGACAAAATACTTTATTTGTGACAACCGTACTGTGAGTTGATACGAACTCATCCCAATTGACGATGTTAAGCCATTTTGATACTTCCGCTTGTGTGGGATATTTGAGTTTTATTGGTTTTTTATCGAAATAACAAATCAACTCATCATATAGCGTGCATTTATATGCAGTCAAGCAATCAGACTTTCGTTCTTCACTCTGCCAGCACGACATATTCAATTTTAGCACAGCATCGCCGGAGAAATCCGCTTTCTTTGCAGAATCCTCAAATAGATAAGTCTTCTGCTGATATAATGGATCGGCATATGCCACAAACAGGTGCCACAGATATATCGGTGCAAGTTGCGGAATAGTACCCCTTATCATTTCTTTATAGGCGCTATCAAAGAATCGATAGACCACATTATCCGCATAGCTGTGCAATAGTTCTTTTAATCGTCCTTGCAGTTTTTGTGATTGACTCGGCGAATATTGGCTTGTTGCACACCGTAGATTCGACAAAGCGGCATCTTGCGATCTATTACTATTAAGGCGCGGATCTATATTGCTGCCATCATCCTTCCACTGTTTATAAAATTTCCCCAGAGCGACGCAGGGTTTGACATTACTGTTATCTGTTTTATGGAACAGTTCAGGATGGTCTGCTTCCAACTTTACTAATTGCACCACATATTCGGACATCTTCCCTACATCTAATGGGGTTATCTTTTCTGTCGGTTCGCTCACTTCTACATCGGATTTGAGCAAAGCCAAGAATTTCTTTTCAATCTCACGCAACCGTAGTAATCCTTCCACATATTGTTTTAGGTTTTGCTCTCGGTTGGGGAGTGTTGCTCCTACCTGAATTTCACAAGCAGTGCTATGCGTTTTTGCATAAAACAAAAGGAACAGATGGTAAAGATCTAAAACAAAATCATCTGGCGCCACTATATCAGACGGCTTATAAACTATACGCGGTGTAAGTCGTTCTGCCAATTCTATCTGTTTTAGATTATGTGCTTGTTCGTTGTATTGAATGAGTTCTGGATAGAGCTTATAGATCTCCCGCCGTTCTGCCCATTCGACGAGCTCACAGACTCGTTCTTTCAGGTCAAATCGGTCCAGCTCCTCGCCAATCCAAGGCAGAGACGGCTGTTCCCACAGATAATTAAATACCGTATCGTCCGCAACGGATGCGAACTCGAATATCGTGTTACCGTAGCTGGCATACAGCATCAGAATGTCCTCAATGATCAACCGGTACGATTCTAGGTCATCTGGCCTTCCATCAATCGTGAGCTTGTCGGGGTGGTGCAATAAATAGTTTAATGTCACAAAGAAAGAGAACGGATTATCACAGGGCAGTTTCATTAGCTCACATGTGGCGAAAAAGCTATGTAACTGGTCTAATACATAACGCACACCGCGGTGCTGCTCAAATTCAAAAATATCATCCTTGACGGCTGTAATCGTTTTCGATTGCGGCCGTTTTTCTTTTCGATCCAGTGTCAGCAAAATTTTAACTTCCCCCGTAAGTGTGTAGCTACAATGCCAGAAAACCGCACAGACGATCATCGGTATATTGTGCTATTATATTCATACAAAATCAAATAAATCGTGCACGATTTTTAACATATATCGATCATAACACAACTTTTCCACCTTGTAAAGGAGGATGATATGAAAAGAAAGAAACCAATCGTGACCGGTACGCTGCAGCAGAAAGCCGACCGGTATTATCTGGTGTTCCGCATCCCCGACAGCAGCGGCAAGCTGAAGCAAAAATGGATCAGCACCGGTCTGCCCGTCAAGGGAAATCAGCGCCGCGCGAAGCAGCTGCTCGATGAAAAGCTGCTGGAGCTGCAAGCGGAGTACGACCGCCGTTCCCGTCAGGCAGGCTGGACGATTGCTGAGGTAGGCGACATTCCATTTTCCGAGGTCGTGCAACGGTGGCTGATTCGCAAGCGCTCCGAGGTGGCACCTTCCACCTACGAAGGCTACCAGCATATTACTGCACGCTTGCTCCCGTACTTCCGCCAGCTTGATCTGACCACAGACGAAGTGTCTCCCACTGTACTGGAAAATTACTGCGAAACATTGCAGGATGACGGCCTCTCTGCCAATACGGTGCAGCATCATCTGACCCTGATCAAGTCCGTGTTCAACGAGGAAATCCGCAACGGTGCTCCTCTGTTGAACCCGGTTAAATGCGTCAAAGCGCCGCGTGTTGAGGTGTTTCAGGGCGAAACCCTTTCTGTTGAGCAGATCGGGCAGCTATTTCGACTGTTCGAGAATGATCCGATCGAGGATATTGTACGCATCGCGGTCATTTACGGTCTGCGGCGCAGCGAGATTATCGGTCTCCGCTGGGAGGATATCAACCGTGAGACGAACACGCTCCATATCCGGCACAAGGTCGCAGAGGTTCGGATCAACGGTAAACGCCAGCTGATCCGCAGCAACAACCTGAAGACCGAGGCAAGTCGCCGCGCGTTCCCACTATCTTCCGACATTCGGCAACGGTTAGAGCATAGACAAGCACGGATTGCGCAAAACCAAGCGAGCAACCGCTGGTATAGTCAGTCTGATGCCGCCTACATCTTTGTAGACGCCAACGGCAAATTACTCTCGCCAGAGTACGTCACTGACCATTTTCGCTGGAAAATCGCACACAGCGACCTGCCAAAAGTGCGATTCCACGACTTGCGGCACCCGTATGTCAAGCCCACGACAAAAAAATTTATAACTTTTTTTGAGGCTTTCCGGGCAGCCATATAGCCACCCGCAGCTCTTTCATACGGCACTCATGCCTCCTTTCCCGATTCGTCTATTCCCAAGAAATCCTGCGTCACATATTCAATCTCAATCCGATTCCCCGGAAAAATATAAACCTTACTAATAAGCCTGTCAATCAGGGCTTGTGTCAGGGTGTCGGCGCTGCCTACTTCCCGGACAATTTCCCGCTGTTTCAGCTTTGCCTCATAATCACTCTGTATCTGTTTGGTCTGTGCGGTAATAGCAGCATGGACATTTTTTGCCTGCACCAGCTCCGCATCATATACCGCCTTGCGCTCCTGATAGGTTTCCAGGTCAATCTCTCCAAGCGCATACTGTTCATAAAGCTGCCGTTTGCTGTCCTGGATAGAGTGCAGCTTTTCTTCATGCTCGGCCTGCTGGATCGTCTGCAAATCCAGCTTGTCCTTGCTGCTGTCAATCCCCAATGCCGGCCCCATCTGTGCACGGGTCGTATCAAAGACCACCTGCTCCAACTCCGACATTTTGACCTTTACGCCATAACAGGGAAGTTCTTTTGCTACCTCGGAATGACGGCAGTAAAACCATGCCCCGTTTCTAAGTGACATGGCATGGTCGCAGCAGCCGCAGAATACTTTCCCGCGGAGAAGGTAGTCACGCCGCTTTTTATTCGGAAGGGAAAAACGCCTGATCGAAGCATTGGCTTTCTCAAACAGCTCCATGCTTACGATTGCCGGGTGGTGGTCTGGGATTTTGAACCACTCGCTTTCATCTTTTAGCTGGACACGCCGGCTGCCGATTTCCCTGACCTTGCGTTTCCCGATTACATAGGTACCGATATACCGCTGATCCTCCAGCATCCGAAGGACTGTTGAGCTGCTCCAGACGCCATGCGTCCGGGAAACATTATAGTGATCCTTGCCTTTACTTTTCCGGTATTCTCCAGGCGTAGGGATGTTCATGGCATACAGTTTTCTTGTAATCTCGGCGGCTGTATTTCCGTCAGCCGCCCATTCAAATATCTGCCGGACAATCCCTGCAGCGTCCTCGTCCGGCTCCATACGCCCGTCTGCGCTCTTGCGGTAGCCATAAGGACAGATAACACTCTGATATTCTCCCCGGCGCATTTTCGCATATTTGGCGCTTTTCGTTTTCATGGACATATCCCGGCTGTAACATTCGCTGATAAGGTACTTAAAGGCAACGTCAATCCCGCCGGTATCGCCTTTGAAATTGGCGGTGTCAAAATCATCACTGACAGAGATAAACCGGGTGTGGTAGAGGGGAAATACCCGCTCAATGAAATATCCGGTTTCAATGCTGTTACGGCCAAACCGGGAGAGGTCTTTTACGATAATGCAGTCAATCTTCCCGGCCTGGACCATCGTCAAAAGTTCCTGTACCGCAGGGCGCTCAAAATTCGTACCTGTATGGCCGTTATCAACAAATTCCAGCACTTCGCCGTTATCCCATTCCGGCAGCGACATGGCCTTTTCCCGGAGGATCAGTTTTTGGTTGGGAATACTCAAACTTTCAGTCTTAAAGTCCTCCACGGACAGACGGATATAAAGGGCGATCACATATTTTTTGTGCATGGTTCCACCGCCTTTCCCTGAAATTCATTTTTGAACCGGAACATTACATGGATATTCCGCTCATGGTCGATCTCGATCCGCTCGATGAGCCGTTCAATCAGCTCTGCCGTCAGCACATGGTCCTGTGCCAGCGACTTGGCATCTTTTTCCATTTCCCGGTAGCGTATAAGCTGGCTGTCCAGAACATCCATAGATTTTTCGAGCGCTTCAATCCCACCGGACAGCTCATGGATGGATTGTTCATAACCTGTTTTTAATTCAAAATATTCCTCGCCTGTCAAAATGCCCTGTACAAAATTTTCATACAGTCCTTGGATCAGCAAACGCTTTTTCTCGATTTCCTGCCTTTGGGTTGACATCTGAGCTTTCAGCTTATCTTTTTCCTGTTTCTGTCTTGCCTCCAACTGAAAGAGAGGGAGGGACATCCCAAGGGCAACGGCCAGCTCTTTTTCCAGAATAGATGTAACCGTAGCGATCAGTTCCGTTTCCGGCATCCTCACGCCTTTACAGCCTTTTTGCTGTACCCGGCTGTTGGTAAGGCAATGAAAATGGTAAACATCCGGGCCTTTTTTGCGTTTCTCCCGCTGCCGGTGAAGGCTCCTGCCGCAGTCTGCACAGAATACCTTTCCTTTGAAAATATTCGGGGTATAGGGTTGTTTGGAAACCGCCCGGCTTTCCTCACATACCTGTTTCCGGTATTCCTGCACCGCTGTAAAAAGTTCCCGGCTAATGATTGGTTCATGGGTGCCTTTCGCAACAATCAGGTTGTCCTCGCCGGCTTTAACCTGCTGGTGGTCTACAATCTTTGTCTTGCCCTGCACTAAATCACCGGTATAGACTTCGCTTTCCAGAATCTTCATCACTGTGCGGGTCTGCCATTTACCGCTCCCGATTAGGCCGGGGCTGGTAATCTCACCGGTGGATTTTTTGTAATGGCTAGGCGCCGGAATCCCCATCTCGTTTAAGTTAAGGACAATCCGATTCAGCGAAACCCTGTCATGTGCCCATTCAAAAATCTGCTTCACCACAGGGGCAGCAGTTTCATCAACCAGTAGCTTATGGCAGTTATCCGGGTCTTTCCGGTAGCCGTAGGGCGCCCGCCCGCCGATGTAATCGCCGTCTTTCATGGCCTGCCGTGCCTGGGCTTTGATCTTCCGGCCAATATCCAAAGCGTATGCCTCGTTTATCATATTCTTCAGCGGGAGCATAATGCCGCCGTGGAGATTGCCGGGGTCTGCCGTATCAAACTGGTCCGTCACCGCGATAAAACGGACATTGTGGGAATAAAAATACTGTTCAATGTAGTAGCCGGTGTCAATGGAATTACGCCCTAACCGGGAGAGATCCTTGACGATCACACAGTCAATATGACCTGCCTCAATATCCGAAAGCATCTGCTGGAAACCGGGGCGGTGGAAATTCGTGCCTGTCGCCCCGTTGTCGATATAGGTATCGTAGACAACGAAATCCGGCTTGTCCGCCAGGAAGTCATTCAGCACCAGCTTCTGGTTCTCCACGGAACAGCCGCGTTTCTTGTTATCTTCCACAGAAAGACGGATATACAGCGCCACATGCACATATAAGGACGGGGCCGGCATGGAAACCACCGCCTGTTTCCTGCTCTTTCTTGCCATTTAGCCCACCTTCCTTTCTTCATTATGCGCGGCAATCTGTTCCGCCAGGGAAACCGCTTTCTGGTATTCGTCCTGATAGTTAAATTCAATGTGCAGCTCGTCCTTGCCCATGACCCGTATGCTGCGGATAAGCTGCATGACCGCCCTGCGGTCAATATCCTCCATTGTGGAGAATTGCATGAAATGGTTGATCCAGCGGTTCCGCTCGCTGCGGTTCTCCAGTACGTCCGTCAGCTTTTCGTTCCACTCGGCGATTGCTTTCTGCAGCAGCTCAATATCCGCATTGTATTTCCGCTTATAAGAAAGAAATTCTTCTTTGGTAAGGATCCCGCTCACCAGGTTTTCATAGAGCTTGGCTTTGAAGCCTTCCGTCTGTGCCACACGTTTTTCATTTACCCTGATCTGCGCGGCGTATTCCTGGGCCAGCTCCCGGTTGATACGTTCCTGGCTGATACTGGACAGCAGAGCATCCAGGGAGGCGACATTCTCAATATGGCCTTTTAAGCTGTCCTGCACGCACTCGATCAGGTCAGATTCCTTTACCATGACAGAGGATGTGCAGCCGTTCTTTTTCCCGGTCGGGCAATAGTAATAATGGTATTCCTTATCCTTATAGCGGTTGGTCTTGCGGGTCATGCGGCAGCCGCAGCAGCCACAGATTAAAATGCCGGAGAACAGATATACTTTGTCTGACTTCGGGGAGGTCCGGGTGTCAATCCTGCGGAGCCGCTGCACCAGGTCAAAATCATGCTTCTGTATGATGGCTTCATGGGCGCCCTCTACCCGGATCCATTCAGAGGAAGGCTTATCCTCACGCTCTTTCAGTTTGAAGTGAGGCGTGGTCTGCTTTCCCTGAACCAGCGTTCCGGTATAGGTTTCATCCTGCAAGATACGGATAATAGTAGTAGCGGACCATTTACAGTCCTTGCGATCCGTATAGCCGCCTTTTGCATGTGGCATCCCATTGTTCCGCTTATATGCCAGCGGGGAGAGTACGCCCATCCAGTTCAGCTCGTCTGCGATATGGGAAGCGCTGAACCCCTCCAGACGCTTTCTGAAAATATCCCGCACCACATTGGCGGCATATTCGTCAACTTCCAGGCTCTTATGCTTATCACCGACTTTTATATAGCCGTAAATCGTAAAGGCTCCTACAAAATCGCCGCTGCGCCGTTTCACTTCCAGGGCGCTCCGGGTCTTGACGGAAATATCCCGGCAGTAAGCCTCGTTCATAATGTTTTTCACGGAAACCGTGAGGTCATCGGCAGCATCGTTTTCCGTGTCCACGTTATCGTTGATGGCGATAAAGCGCACACCGTAGGCCGGAAATACCCGGCGCATATAGCGGCCGGTCTCTATGTATTCACGTCCCAGGCGGGAGAGATCCTTGACAATTACACAGTTGGCCTCGCCCTGTTCAATCATACGCATCATTTCCTGAAATGCCGGGCGGTCAAAAAGGACACCGCTGTAACCGTCGTCAATCTTTTCTGCCACGACCTCAATCTCCGGGTGCCGGGCAATGTAATCATCGATCAGCCGCCGCTGGTTGGCGACGCTGTCGCTTTCCGTCGTCTTGTCATCGGTATAAGAAAGACGGATGTACTTGATTGCTTTGTAAACCTGCATAAAAAAACACTCCTTTCTTTGCGCAGAAAAATCCCCGCAATTCAAGAAGTGTGGCTGTGCCGTATTCAATTCCTTTTCCGATTCTTATTCTACCACGCCATTGCGGGAAAGTCAGCCCCTTTCCTGAAAAAAATCTGGCCTACCGCAGAATCCCTTTGATACATTCCTCCAGGGTGGCGCCTCCTGCTGCAAAGCTGGCCTGTACAGTAAAACGTCCGCATTTAAAGCGGTAGGGATCCTTGATCTGCCGTACAAATTCCGTGATCCGTTCCTCACGGGAAAGTTCCTTATTGACGGAAACTTCCCGGATGTCAACCAGTGCGCCGGTACCTCCGGCAGCAGTCATATTTTCCATGATACCAACTCCTTCCTGAAAATTTCTGATTATCAAAACCACATGAATAAGTCGGGCCTGCGCTCTTACAGTCACAGACCCGGCCCATTGTATCTGATTTCGATTAGCTGCCGTATTTGCCACGCCCCCCGGCAAGCCCTGAATAAACAGGGCGGGACTGTTACAGGCTGCGGATAGCGTCGCCGCATCATAGCCCCGCATACGCCGCCGCTTTGCCAAAGCAAGCAAACGCCGCAGGAACTCTCCCCAAGTCTTTAGGGAGCCGTGAGGAAGTACCATTATGATCTGTGCCGTCGTCGCGTCCGGCCTGCCACAGCCGGTTTCGTGGGTTGCGTTTATCGCTCGGACAGCCTGAATCCATCACCTCCTTAGGCTGCCTGTCACCGCGCCGCCCCATTGCCGCTCGGAACACAGAATGAAGTACCTGTAACAGCGTGTATTCGGTTGTCAAGGAGCAAGCGAGGGGCGTGGCAGTTATGACAGTTTTTCAGTTGGGGCGGGCGGCTGCATGTGCGCCGCCACACCCGCCAGGCTTGTCCCGCCGAATTATGTCCCTCTACTATACATTTCATTTTCGGGGGCAAAGTTGCCGTCTGTCAGGATATTTCTTTCAGAAATTTTTCCAGACTCCGCAGACCGGCATTGATAGAGCGGGTGATTCTGCTCTTATGAGTGCCTTCCGCTTTTGCAATTTCCGACTTGCTCATACCGAGAAAAAAGTGTGCGTAAATCCGGTTCCGCTGTTTTTCAGGCAGAGAGGCAAGCGCCTGATATAGCCGGGCATTTTCCTCTTTTTGTTCCAGAATTTCAGCCGGCGTCAGGACGATCACCAGCGCATCACGTTCCACACTGGCATCGTAGTCCAGAGAAAAATATGCCTTATGCCGGTATGTACGCAGAATATAGGAAGCCTCCGCCAGTTTGTATTCCCGAAGCAGATCCGCCACTTCGTCAGGCACTTCAACAACAGTATCCTGTATATAATAGGGATAGTAATCTTTAAGATTGATTTTCTTCATAGTAAATTCCTCCAATTTCGATTTTTTAGTTGACAGGCAAAATCGAAATCAGAGGGTGGGGAACGGCAGCCGGGACTGTCACACTCGCATTTTCTAAAACAGGGTACAAAAAAACGCGCCTGCAAAAACACAGACGCGCACCAAAACAGAGCATTGTAAAAGCATACTGGAATATGCCGGAATTTGTATTTTTCTGTCGAACCAAAAAACCCCGCAGTTCTTTGACGAATTGCAGGGTCTAATAATTGAATTCTCGAATAAAGACGCGGACTGAGCCCGTAAGGTACTTTCCATAGCATTCCAGATTCTCCCTCCCCGAAAGGAGGAAGTAAGCAAGCTTACTTACAGCAGGTCCCCTTTCTTTGAGGGCATTATATATGGGGAAATTCCATATCCTTACCTGTTTTATCCTATTTCCAACCAAGATGACCGCAAGTTTTGGCATTAGTAGATAGTATTTGTGTAATTAGGACAAAAAAGAACAAAGCCACAAGATAAAACATACCTTGCAGCTTTGCTCATTAAGTATCAAATTTATATCCTACGCCAGTCACACTTTTAATGTAATCCGGCACATCCGGCGAGATTTTCAACTTTTTCCGCATATTACTGATGTGGTTGTTGACAGCTTTTCGTGAGTAGTAGGAATAATCCTCATTCCACACAATCTCAATAATCATCTCATAGGTGAATACCCGCTTGGGATTTTGGATCAGCAATGCCAGTATATCAAATTCTTTAGCCGTCAGATCGACAACCTGATTTTGAACCCGTACAAGTCTTTGCTCCAGGCATACATACAGATTGCCCTCCTGAATCTCAGTTAGCAGTTGGCTGTTATTGTGCCCTCGGATATATGAAGTGAAACATGGTACGCAGATTTTCTCATACTCTTGGACAAACTCTGTCAAATCTTTTTTCTTATCAGCGTTAAGAACTGCAAATAACTTCTCACCTATCTGTCTGCCGGATTCGGATATATCCAGAACAACTAATTTCCCATACTACCACCTCCACACTCATTCCTTCACTTAAATTTATTACATTTAGCAAATTATCTTTTCTGAAATAACATAGTCCTAAAGATAGAAGTAAAAACAACTACCAGTATTGAATGGACTTTTTACCTATATGAAGACTTGATTATATTGAACGCATGTTGTTTTGAATAAATTTACTACTTATTTCGTATCATCAATTTTCCGCAAACTGGGTAGCAAAAATGCAGTGAGGGCAACTATTATGATACCTACTCCACAAATCACAAACCATTTCTCAACTCCAAACTTCTCGGCCAAAGGTCCGGAAATGAGAAGACCCAACGGCATAGCAAAAGATGCGGCACTTGTTAGCAACGAAAAAACTCTCCCCAAATATTCAGGCTTGATAGTTTCTTGAAAAATTGCATTTTGTACACCGTAAAACGGAGCAGCAATTCCCATAGCCGTACAACATACGATAAATATGAGAAATGCACCTGACGGTAAGAGGCCAGAGACGGTAATGCTAATGCCCATAAGAAGGACGGAAAAGCAGATGGTGTGCGTGCGCCTCTTGAAGCCGCCCCAAATGCTCAAGATGATACCGCCCAACAGCATACCAACAGCAAAAGCAATTTCTGCGGCAGAAGCATGGGCTGGTGTTCCTCCAAAATAGGACATACTGATAAGTGGATAAAGTGAACTAATCGGCATATAGAAAAACATATAAATTACGCCAATCCACAACAAGGCAAAAAGCCCTCTGTTTCGCTTTAACACCATGTAGCCTTCTTTTATATCCTGCATAAACTGCTGACTTTTCTGTTCTGTGCATACATCGGGAGTTGGGATGGCAGAGATCGCGACCGTCACGCAAGCCAGGATTGCCCCCACAATATCCAACATAATAATTGCGTTAAGCGGCCAGACGGCATATAAAAATGCGGCGGCGGCTGGACTGATGATAGAGCTTACCGCTTGTATTGTCTGTGCGTAACCAGCACATTTTGTCAGCTCATCTTTCGGTACAATCATAGGCGTTGTCGCACTAAATGCAGGAGAATGGAATGCGGTTCCCGTACTGCGAATAAACAGCACGACCATAATTGCCCATACAGGCAATTCCGTGTATAGTGCGGCCAAAGCCAAAAGTCCACCTGCGGCGGCAATCATCAAATCCGCTCCAATCATTACACCTTTACGGCTGTGACGGTCAACGAAAACCCCCGCAAACGGCCCTAAACAGGCCTGTGGTAAAAAGCCGATTAAAGTTGCAATCGTCAATATAATTGCGGAATTCGTTTTCGCAACCAAATAAAAGATAATAGCCATTTGCAGGATGCCACGTAGACTGGCAAATACGACATTTTTTATAAAGAACACCAATATTTACTAATGACTCATCCAAAGCTCCAGGAACATCATTTGTTATAACTAATATTACATGCCCCTTTTTTTTCATCTGCGTTACAATATTCAACAAAGCTTTATTACTACCAGCCAAATTACTTGTATGAGCAATATATAGAACTCGCATACTACATCAAAATTGATTTTAAAAAATTTTCACCAGTAACAGAAATGCTTGATAAATCATAATTCGAATAATCTTCCAAATCAAAACTACAATCTACGCATTCATCTATAGTAACAAAATGCTTTTCTAATCCTAACGGTTTAAGTAAACTCAAAACTCTATTATCTTTTCCATTATTATGTCGAATCGATAAAAACTTTTTCTTAAAAATCAAAGAAAAAACAGTACCATGGAAAGAAGACGCCATTACCAAAGAAGCATTTTTAATTAATCCGAGCATTAAAGAAGGAGAGGTTCTAGCAAGTCCAGCAGAATTGCCTTTGTTAGCTAAACCTGATAGATAAATTAAAGATAAGCCATACTTTTGTGCTATGCATTTTGCTACTTCAATTTCCTTTTTGTTTTCATTAACCATATAAAGAAAAACATAATTACTCTTTATGGGCGGATCATTAACTATTAAATTCCATTGTTCTTCAGATAACAACAATGTTGGATCACAAACATGAAAAATTTGCTTGTCAACTAATGGTTGTAATGCATCCCTTAATGTAGATTCTCTGACCGATATCCCTGAAAAAAAAGTCAAATATTTCTTTATAAAAATATTTTTATCATCCTCCCAATCATCTTGCATACTAGCTGCGTAAGAAACTAATTTCGTGTTACAAGGATGCTGGAAATTACCCCAATAAAAAGAATCAAATCCTTTAGTAAGGTTAAAGTTCCAAACTTGATCGCTACCGACAAATATATAATCAAAAGGTTCTTTATAAATTGTAGTTACTGGTACACATTTAAAAAAATTCTTTTCAAATTCTTCAAAATATTTACGCCGTCCTCTACGATTAGGAAAATTGTAAACTTCCGAAAGAAAACATCGAATACGCCCAATGAACTTATCTGATTTACATCTTCTCCATGACCATGCTCTATATACTTCCGTAATTACAGAAGGTCTATAATCTATCACATAAACATCATGACCTAGTCTTTCCAAATACTTTAAAAGCGCATAACACTGAAGAACAGCTCCATAGTTTATTGCACAATGAAAAGTCAATATTCCTATTCTCATAATCTTTTCTTTATATTTCTAAGTTTTTTATACCAACTATATTCTTTAATAGTAACCTTAAAGAAATTCGTAATTTTATATCTTAAAGACAAATCACCATATTTACGGCCACAATATTCAAATCCATATTTTGCAAAATCACTTACAAAAATATCGTGTTTAGGATTTATATTTACCGGCCCCAATAACTGTGGTTGGATACACTCATTAGTATTGCTAAGAATGCTATCTACAGTCTCAAGCGATTCGTAAAAGATACGGCCTTTTTCTGAATTAACAAAAACCAAGGACACACCTTTATTATCATTCCACTCGTTATGAAACTTAGACCAACCCCAAAAATCACCAAGGGAAATATCTCCTATACGATTCAAATTGGTATAGTAACAATTTGCGCATGATTTACGGATTGCAAGATGATTAAAATAAAAGAAAAACCGAAAAGTAGTTCTTTCCAACTCACAATCAGACAACAAGAAAGTTTCTACACAAGATCTCCATCCAAATCGTTTATTTCGAAATTTAGCACTTTGTACTTTCTGATTGTATTTTTTTTCTATCCATTTAATATATTCTTCCCAAACTCGTGGTGAAGCAGTTGCATGACATACAATATCAACTGTTAGTAATTTTTGATGCAGTTTTTTAGGAATATAAGAACGTAAACCACCTATCTGACAAGAAGTTCCAAAAAATAGAACTCGGCTACCTTCTTTTAAATCATTTTTTACAGAATGAAAAATCCCATTTAAATCACTTTGCACATACTTGGACCCTCTAAATTCTTCACATTCATCTATGATAGTAGCACGCTTGTGGACGACATGAAAACCTTTTGAAAATGCAACACCATAAACAACACCTTCTTTTTCTAAAAATTTATCTATTAATGCAAATGACAAAGCTCCACTCTGACTTTTAGAAAGTTGTGACAATTCCTTATGACGGGCTCCAAACACCAAAGGCTTATCATAATTATCGAATCGTTTATAATTCGTTTTAAATTGGCAGACATTGTCACAAAGACCACAGTTTACACACAAGCTTTCATCAACTTTGGGATAATAAAAGCCCAAACAATCAGGCTCCATCAATATCGCATGATGCGCACAAATGGATGCACAGGCAGTACAGCCACAGCAATCCTTTTTATCTTTTATATTAATCATATAACTATTTCATTTTTGAGAGCAAAGAACTCATTTTTGTATAAACCCAACTACGTTCATCAGAATTGCATCCAACAAATAAAATACAAAAAACAGAAGATATCAAACACACTAAACAATTTAGAATGAATAACCAAATACTACCATTAGAATACAAATAAAGAGCAACAGGAGCAAATGAAGCCAAAACAGATACTAATATTACTTTAAAATACACTTGATTTAAAAATTTTTTCACAGGTAGTTTTATCATTCTACGTAACATAAAGAGTCTAGCTGCTTCACAAACAACACTTATTACTATGGCAACAACATAAATACTTTCTATAGGTGCACCAAACTTAAAACACAAATAACAAAGCGGCAAATTTAATAAAGCCAAGCCACCGACAACAAGTTGATAATTCTTAATATTACCTGTAGCCAACATGGAAGTTACTAATGTATAAGACAAAGTTTCACTCAAAGAAAGCACCAAAACCAAACGAACAAAATTATCTGTATGTTCAGGTACATTTCCTAACCATAAATGTAGCAAATAGGGTGTATTAATGATGATAGGAAGAGACAATATCAATAATATATAGAATGAAAAGCGGGCTCCTTGAAAAACCAAATTCATCATATATTCTCTATCCCCAGAGGCGTAGCTTTTTGTTATCTGTGGATTTATAGCCGTTGTAAAGTTTTTAACAAATCCAATAACAGCAGTGTTAACTTGTACAGCTATTCCGCGAGCTGCATTTGCAGACGGACCAAAAAACATATTAATCAATATATTTCCACCTTGATCACGAAAAATATCAGAACTAGCTCCTAGGAAATTCCATCCAGCAAAACCAAACATCTTTTTGAATAACGATTGATCATACATAAAATGGAAACTACATTCTTTAAAATGCCGCTTACAATACCATCCATAAATTACACGTATTATAACTCCAATAAAGCAAATCATTGCAGAAAAACATATCAATTTATCAAAAATGACAATAAATGTAACATATGCTATGAGAAGTTTACCTATAGCTTCAAAAATCGTTATATAAGCAAATGCAGACATCCGTTCATGCGCTATTATTGCCGCATTATAAGGTATACTTATAAGATTCAAAACAAAAGTTAGAACAGAAAACTGATACACCCAGTTGGCTGCAATAATTCTATTAGGCGGTATAACCATTTTCTCATTTAAAAACCAAAGACCTATAGTTTCTGCCAGAAGAACTATAATACCAGATAAGATAAATTGGATAGTAACAGAAGACGAAAAAACACATTTCAATTTTTCAATATCCCCTTTACCCAACTCATAAGTTAAAAATCTACTGATTGCAGCAGACAGTGATCCAGACAAGACAGAAAACATTACAACAATTCCACCCACTACATTATATATGCCATAATCGACAATGCCTAATGATTGCAAATTAACACGGGAAGTAAAAAGCGCAATAAACATCAGCATTAACATTCTTGCATATAATAGAAGGGTATTTTTTGCTATTCTCTTATTATTTGAAGAAATTTCACTCATAATTATTTCAATCTTCTTTTATTCTAAAAGGGGCTTCAAATCTTAAAGATGTCCCCACAAATCCAGTAACACACTCACCATTGCGAAAATAACCAGTAGTCCAAAAACCATTAGGACCTTTTGAGGTTGTTTTCAACTTAAATACAAGTTCCCAACTTTCACCAGCATCTTTACTTCTCAACAAGAAACAATGTTGAGGACGTACACAATCATCAAAATATTTATTTCTCATTTTAAAAAAGTAAGAAAGCCATCTATATCTATATAATGGTTTAGAGGCAAACCACGCTTTTAGAATACTTTTATCAAACAACGCCTCAATAGGAGGATAATAGTTATTAACAACAACAGAACTATCAATCTTATCAAACGCATATATCCAATCAGTTTTATCTGATTTTCGTAAAGAGAAAATAGTTCCAGCAATAGTTACACCTTTAGTCTTTATTTTGCCCGTTTTAAAATAATATTTAGACATAAGACATTCATAAGCATCATCACTTCCTATGATAATACCATCTTCAACAGGTAGCATTGAGCATCCTTTAGCATTCTCGCAATGTACCTGTAAATCAACCCAACTATAACCACCATCAATTGAACGATACAGAGTATTTACCTCGCCAACTAAAGCATATAAAGCTTTATCGCTTTCACTAAATACAATACTATGAATATGTTTTCCTGTCGGACATAGACCCGCATCTCGGAAATTAAATATCTTATTCCATGTATCGCCACCATCACATGATTTATAAATTGATGGGTTAGGTCTTATAGTATGCGCATAGACACCAGCATAAAGATTATGTTTATCATCCTCACAAAACGTCCAAATTGTATCATCATTTATCTCTTGCACTTGCTTATCAACGGACGTTTTATCATACAATGACAAAACCTTATAAAAACTTTTTTGTTCTTTATCCAATTTGTATATACCCCTATAATCTGGCACAATTTCTCCTAAAGATGGTGTTGAATGAGGAGAAGCAAAAACATTTCCAATAGAATCCTTCCATAATCCCCTCCAATCTTGACACCCATTAATCTCTAAAATCTTATATTCCTTTTTTCCGTCATTATATATAATATAACCTCCAGCAACTGCTTTAACAAAAGAATTATCATTCAAATAAAGAATAGAAGTAACTCCCATTTCTCCATCTTGAGAAATATTAAGACTTTCTTTGCTTTCCAAAATAAAAGGACTATTATACAAACAAGCCTTTATCCAAATGATACATTTTTTTATATTATCTTTAAGTTTCATTGCATATTATTTATTTTTAATTTATCTGTTTTCTATAAGAACTTATTCCCAAAACAAATGGTACTAACCACGAAAATGACGATGGATAGGACGCTTGAATAAATGTTATAATAATCAAAACAACAAATCCATAAGAATACAGCTTTTGCGCTTTAGGGATTTTATATAAAGCCATAAGAAGATATATAAATAGATATGCAACTGCAGCAATGATGCCTTCTCTGATAAAAAAGATTTTATATCCAGCACCACGAATAGAATCACCAAAACTTCCAGTACTAGCATCGTTAATTTTTCGAATTTCATCATTACCAACTCCTTGAATCAAATCGCCTGTGCTCAAATAATAATCAAAATACGTATCCACACCTTCTCCAACTCTGTTATTACCAGCAAAACCTCGTTCATCATCAGATTCCAAACGACTCAGAATTTTCTCATTTATAATATTATGTCCTCCATTCAAATCTTTAAAAACAGATACAAATAACACCATAGCAATTAAAATCACTAAATACTTTTGGATTTTAACACCATTAATACCTTTATAATAGAGATAAGCTATTGCAAATGCACCATAACCAAACAAAGATAAACTACACAATATACCTACTGTTATTATTTTTACTTGTTTTAACTTAAAATTAAATTTTAAAGCATACAGTAAAAAAACTGATAATGTTGCAAAGTATCCAGGTTCTAGAAATATAGACATAAAACGACCCGAGCCTTGCTCATATATCAACCCCTCCAAAACAAAGAGATAATTAGAGAATACATATACGGAAGAACCTGGGTATACAATAGGAACAAAGGTTGGTAAAAATGAAAATATAAACAAAAAATGGAGTATTAAACCTGGCACTATAATAGCAGACAATGTTGTCGCAATAAACTTTAGATGACTATATGAATTCTTAATATCATCTAACAGCACAAGTACCGGAATACAAATAAAGGCATTTAAAAAGTATGTTATACTAAAATCTGCTCTAAGACTTAAAAATTCAAATAATATAAATACTATAATGTTTCTTTTATTCCAAAAAGACTTTTTCACATAAGTTTTATGGTACAAAATAGAAACGACAGCTGTAAGTAATGTCAAAAATTGAGTAAACTTAAAGAACTCACCCATAGACATAAACCATGTGAACCATGCATGAGCACCATAAAAAGTCCAAAAAAGAATCAATAATCTAAATAGCCAAAATATAGTTTTATCAGCTTTCATTATTTTAAAGAATTATAATTAATCATACATTTTAAGAATATAAATTGTATTATCTATGTTCATTCATTAATATACGATAAATATTATACAAATTTTCCGATAAAGGCAGAATCCATGCCTACAACTGAAAAGTAGCTCATAAAAATAGCCATAAGCACTTCATCTGCCCAATATTGTCAACTTCTATATATTCATCAAATTAGCATAAAATAAGCACCATAGCCAAAGCTTGGGTTGTTGTAATGGGTGCCGATGCGTGGGTCAAGACCTACGCCATCGATGATTGCCTTGGTATCGAGTCCCTTTACCTCTGCGTATGTATCCAACTCATTGAAGTAGC
>OQWI01000313.1_pt1 | contig 22219 bp, 17 predicted proteins | sample 1691551 | NCBI WGS metagenome assembly OQWI01 (sample SAMN03418259, study PRJEB22391) | human gut metagenome | biome: human-gut; feature: organic feature; material: feces | host: Homo sapiens | place: Tanzania | collected 2013-01
TCAATGAGTTGGATACATACGCAGAGGTAAAGGGACTCGATACCAAGGCAATCATTGATGGCGTAGGCCTTGACCCACGAATCAGCACTCATTACAACAACCCAAGCTTCGGCTATGGTGGTTATTGTTTACTAAAGGATACCAAGCAGCTCTTGGCAAACTATGCTGATGTTCCAGAGAACCTGATTGAGGCAATCGTAGAGAGTAACCGTACCCGCAAAGACTATATTGCTGATGCTGTACTCCAGAAGGCAGGCTATTACAGCTATGCTGATGAAAGAATGAAGGCACACATCAAGGCAAAGGGCGCCAAGGTCATTATCTATGAGCCAACCTTGGAAGAGGGCAGCACCTTCTTCGGTAGTAGAGTAGAATACAACCTCGAAACCTTTAAAGCACAGAGCCATGCCATCATCGCCAACCGCTATGATACTTGTCCGGATAATGTGAAGGATAAGGTTTATACACGAGATATCTTTAGAAGAGATTAAAATTGTAACAGATGAAAAACTTGTAAAACAACTTTTACTTGAAATAAATCCGTTACATTCTTTTAAATGCTAAAAATGAATGTACTTAATAAATAAAATAAATTCTTTTGATAGAATAAAAAAAAATAAAAATTTACTGAATGGAATGTTATTCTCTTTATTCTCTTTCATAAATAAAGGTTTTTCGTTCTTGCTAGTATTGATTTTAGCTAATTATATAACACCTGGAGAATATGGTTATTTAAGTTTGTTTGTAACCTTTTTGATGGTTTTAGGATATTTTATGGCATTGTCAACAGAAGGATATCTTAGTATTTCATATTTTAAAAATAGTGATATTGGCATAAAACAAACAGTTTCAGGTATTCTCTTAATATCATCTGTAGTATTATTATCGTTGTTGATAATTATAAGTTTATTAGGTGTACCTTTGGAGAACCTTACACAGTTAAATGCAAATTGTTTATATCTTGCTGTTATAATATGTTTTTTTACTATTTCTTCTAATACCTTTTTGGATTTATTCCGTTTGAAGGAAAAGGTTATGTTGTATGGAACTATTAGTTGTTCAAACGCTTTATTAAACTTTATTACAACCATTTTATTAGTAAAGTACGTTCATTTAGGTTGGATGGGACGAGTGTATTCACAATTTGCCTGTTTTTTCATTTATGGTTTATTCGGTATTCTATATTTTGCATATAAAGGATATATTGTTTTACCAAGTTCTTCATCTTTAAAAAAGATGATAATGTGGGGATTACCAATTATCCCTCATTTGGCAACGGGCTTTATAAGACAAGGGTGTGATAGGTATATTATTAATTATTATCACACTATATCGGATGTTGGATTATTTAGTTTTGCCCTCAATTTGGCAAATATAGTTGTAATGATTGGAGTTGGATTTAATCAATCTAATTCTGTGGAGATATTTAAGGTTCTAGGAGATAAAACTATTACAAACAGAGAAAAGAAACAAAAACTATTATTTCAAAGAAAGCAATTTGTAAAGATATATTGTATTTTGACATTGGCTATCACTGTTATAGGATATTTTATTTTTCCTTTAGTTTTACCTAAATATGCAAATGCAATGAACTATTTTTTATTGTTAGCAATTTGGGGGTTTGGGCAATGTTTATATTTGTTATATACTAATTACTTATTTTATTACGATAAAACAAAGAGTATAATGTATATCACATTTTGTACATCTTTACTTCATTTGCTTTTGTCGTTACTATTGACTAGGTATAGCTTGTTTTTTACCTGTAGTATATATATAATTACTCAGTTTGTAATTTGCTTTTTCATTAGGAAGAAAGCAAAATCATTATTAGTTAAATATTTAATTTAGTTATTATGTTATACAGTTTGTTAAAGATAGTAAATTATTTTAAAAGAGAATTTTACACTTATAAAACAACTAGAAAAATAGATTCTTACGGCAAGGGGTTACGTGTTAATGGGAATTGCCATTTTTCTAGAAATACCAAAATAGGTAATTATTGTCATTTTAATGGTATGTCAATTAACGGTTTAGGTAAAGTTATAATAGGTGATTATTTTCATTCTGGTATAGATTGTATGATAATTAGTTCTAACCATAATTATGGGGGGGCAAAATTACCATATGACGAGACAATGATTGAAAAGGAAATTAGAATTGGTAAATGTGTTTGGTTTGGCAACAGAGTAACTATAGTAGGCAATGTTACAATTGGAGATGGAGCGATTATAGCTGCTGGTAGTGTTGTTGTTAAGGACGTTCCCAAATGTGCTATTGTTGGAGGCAATCCTGCCAGAATTATAAAGTATCGTGATATTGAGCATTACAATAGACTGGAGCAAAACAATGAATTTTTATTATGAAACTAAAAAGTTCTATATTTTTTATCTCTTCGCCTTTACAAGCAATTTGTGTAGAAGAGGCATGTCATCATTACAACATAGACAAATACATTATTTATGTTTTAGACGATGGAAGACTCTATCAAGTAATTAAATATTTGAAGGAGAAAAAAATGAATTATGTCGTTTATAATAAGAAAAATATTTTTTTTCTTGATTTGATTAAAGGTTTAATTTGTTATTTTCTACCAATAAAGAAGTATTATGATAGTCTATTTGTTGGTAATATTTATATGTTGAAATACATCTTGTTATTTTTGCCATATCTCCGAAGGGGGGCATGCATTGTTAGGTTGGATGATGGAAACATCATTCTTAAATATGTAAATGAAAATAAGAGACAATCTCGTTCGCGAGAATTGTTAAAAAAAATTATTAATATTTTAACTGCAATAAAAAATATTAAAAGCAATATTTTATTCTCTGTTTTTGCAGATGAACTATCTAATAGTAAATACTTGATAGAGAAAAATTCTTTAAACTTACTTAAATCAAAAATCCACGGAAATAATAACAACGTATTTATTATTGGAACATTCATAGACGAATTTTGTCATGACTTTGGAATTACACGTAGCTTATTTCTAATAAAGTTCAAATTATTGATTTCTGAATTACAGAAACGATATCCTGGGAAAAAAATAATATATATTCCTCATGGAAGAGAATCAAATAATGAAGATGTTGTTCTTTTGTGTAAAAAATTACATGTTGATTTTTTAAAGTTAAATGAATGTGTGGAAATTTATTTTTCGAAGTTAGAGAGTAATCCTATTGCAGTTTTAGGTTTTGCAAGTTCTGCTCTTTTTACCTTGCATATAATTTTTAAGAGTGTTCCTATAATTAATATATATTTGAAGAATTCTAAAATAGTGAACGATGAATATCGAGTTATTAATGAAGTTTATAATAGGGCAAAAATACAATTATTAGAAATATGATACAAGCATTAATTTTATACTCAGTTATCTTTATTCTTGGACTTTTGGTGTATATGTTTAAGCCAAAGATGTTATTCATATATTGGATGTTTATTCAGCCGGTATTAGTTCCCATAGTTCTATATATATTTCCAATAGGAATATTTGAAGTGTTTTTCGAAGTTTATGATCAAACATATAGAGCAATAGCTTTGCTTTTTTTAGTTGTTTTGATTAATGAATATCGAAAAGGTTATAAGTTTCATGATTTTACATTAATCATACTAACTTTATTATTAGCTTTTTATTTATTTTTGATACAGTATCCGACTGTAAATCTAAATAATATAACTATGTTATTCTGTTATATTGCTCCATTGATGCTTCTAACTATGAATAGTAGTCTATGTCCTAATAAAGAAGTTTTTCTTAAAGCAATCATTATATTGATAATTCTGCAAGGTTTCTTTTGTTTGTTAAATACAATGGGATTTACAGTATATCCTGTAACAAAACAAATTGGCGATTCTAAATATTTACAAGGTACATTCCCGAGATATAATCATATGACTAATGTACTTACAACAATATTTGCAGTTTTGGCTTTTGAATATTTTGGTTCTACTAAGAAAAAAAGTACTATATTGACATTGACTTGCATTGTTGGCGTAATTGTATTTTGTTCAGGTGCAAAAATGTCTGTTGCTCAGTACTTTTTTATTTTATTAGCTTGCGTATTATTATATGCAAAAAAATATTTTGTTCAAACTTTATTATCAGTCATTATATTTATTCTTATAGCCCCAACTGTATTTAGATCTTTAAGTAGTCTTGATTCTGAAGGACTTAATAGAATTGTTGACGGTTTTACTGAAATTTCTAAAAACAAAACGAAGGATGATGTTTCTACTGTTGCATTGTCTACGTATTTATTTACGAAAAAATTTGATAATCCAATTTTCGGTAATGCATATGAGGGGAAAAATGAGATGGCTTATAATTATAGTGATTGGACGCTATCTGTTTTTAAATCTGATGCAAGAATTGCATTTATTATTGTTGATTATGGTTTGATGGGTTTTTTATTATACTTTTTGTTTTTTAAGAAAACATATAAGTTTTGTGTAAATGGACTTCCTGTTTTGCAAAAAAGAAAAATTTTATTTCTCTTTTTGTGTTTGATATTCCAAACCATTACAGACAAAGGATTGTTTGATCCCACAATCTTTCCTTATTTGTTTTTATATCCATATACTTTAAAATATGGATCTTCATATGTGTAATGGTATTATCTCTTGCATCAAACAGTAGTGAGTTTAAAGAGTACTACAATGAAAGAATATTAAAAAAGTCTTCATATGTTATTATCTTCTTACTTTTTGTTTCTAAGATGAAATAATGAGAGTAAAACAAAAAGATAATTATTTACGCTTTAGATACTGTTTAAAATAATTTGTTTAGTATGATAATTAAGCTCCAACATGTCCTTTTTACTTTGCATAATTGGGGAGAAATGTGAGGGGTATTATTAGTTAAGTGGCAAGATACAGAAATAAGATTTTTAGTTTAATTTTTCAATATAAAAATGTTAAGAATAATACATTATATTCCAAGTATTGATCGTATGGCAGGCGGTACTTCTACTTATATGCAAGTTCTTGGTAAAGAACTTGGCAAATTGGCGGAAGTACATGTTATCACTCATATTTCAGAACATCCGTTACTAATAGATAATTGTAAGATACATTATGTACCTAGTTATGTTCCTTTCAATGGTAACTTCAGAAATGAGGTCAATAGTCTTTTTGATGTAATAAAGCCAGACTTAGTTCATATAAACTGTTGTTGGATGCCTGCCTGTGCTTTTGTGCAAAAAATTGCACAGAAACACAATCTTAAAGTAGTGCTTACGCCTCATGGAATGCTAGAACCTTGGATTATCAAGCGTCATTACTGGACTCGTAAATTGCCAGCGTTGTTATTGTATCAGAAGTCTGCCATCGAAAAAGCTGATTGTCTGCAGGCTACAGCTGAAAGTGAAAAGCAGAATCTCTTGCAGCTTGGTTATAATTCCAATATCAAGATTGTTAAACTCGGTATTGATGCTGAAAGAATTACCATGAAAACTTCCTGGAAGAAGACCAAGCAGCTGCTGTTCTTGTCAAGAGTGCATGTGAAGAAAGGTATTAACTATCTGATAGAAGCCGCTGATATTCTCCATGAAGAATTACAGGGACATAAAATTCTTGTAGCAGGAGAAGGTGATGCTGATTATATTGCGACACTTAAACAGCAGATTATTGATAAAGGACTTCAAGAGATTATACAATTGGTAGGTGGTGTTTATGGTGACAAAAAATGGGAGATGTTTCAGGCATCTGATTTCTTTGTCCTACCAACCCATTCTGAGAACTTTGGCTTAGCTATCGCAGAATCTCTTGCCTCTGGTACACCTGTCATAACCACAGTTGGTACTCCATGGAATGATCTGAATTCATCAAACTCTGGTGCTTGGATAGAGATTGGTACTCAGCCATTAGTAGAAACATTGAGAAGATTCCTCTCATTAACTGATGAGGATTTAGAGGCAATGGGCAAAAATGGTCGCAAACTCATCGAAACCAAATACTCTGCTAAGGTTATGGCAGAAGAAATGATGGAGGTGTATCAATCAATATAAAATAAGTATGAAAAATAAACATAAATTTTTGATTTGTGGGGGGACAAGTTTAGCCCTTTTAATAGTAGTTGAAATCACCCTTCGTTTGGTATGGGGATTTGGTAAAATGCCGTTATATGCGGCTAGTGACAAATATGAGTACATGGCTTTGCCAAATCAAAGTGGTGTTCGATTAGGTAATCGGTATTATTACAATGCTTTCGGTATGCGAAGTGATGAGGTAAATCCTCATAAGAAACATATCTTGGGCTTGGGCGACTCTGTGATTTATGGTGGTGTTCAAACGGACCAAGATAGTCTTGCTACTTCACTTTTCTCAGCTGAGACAGGTATGCAGATGTTGAATATCTCTGCAGGTAGCTGGGGCCCTGATAATTGTGCTGCCTATCTCAAGGAGAAGGGTATGTTTAATGCAAAGGGTATCTTCTTATTGGTAAGCAGCCATGATGCTCATGATAATATGGATTTCACGCCTGTTGTTGGCGTTCAGCCTTCTTATCCTGACAAGCAGTATTTCTGTGCTATGGCTGAGGTTCTTTGTAGATATATTTACCCTCGATACATTAAGCCTTTATTTGATAAAGGTAATAATGAACTTGATCCAGACCAAAAGGTATTGGCTGGAGTAGATATTCATAAGAAGGGTAAGGTCTTTAATCCTGGATTTCAACAGTTGAAGGCTATGGCTGATAGTGCCAAGATTCCATTCGTAGTATATCTTCATGCGGACCAGGAAGAGAATGCCGGTAAGAAATATAATGAACAAGGTGATGAAATCATTGCTTGGTGCAAGAAAAATCAGGTAAAGCTGGTAGAAGATCTTCATCTTTTAACCAAAGATGATTATCGTGATGGTATCCACATCAATGCTAAGGGGCAAAGAATTGTGGCAAATGTTATGGAAAAGGAGTTCGCTCCATTATATAAATAAAGAATATTTGCAAACACATCGGAACCATTTATTCTGCTAAGGTTATGGCAGAAGAAATGATGAAAGTGTATAAATCAATAGTTTAATCTTTCTTTTTTAGCTATGAACAAACTTAATACAATACTGGGTAGTTATATGCCATCTTTCTTTCTGATGGGAGTTTCATTTCCTTTTTCATCAGAGGATTTGAAAGCGGCTTTTGACGAGAAGTGGATTTCAATTTTCACGCATGAGTATATTCATTTCCTACAGGATATATCTACTTATGTGGGATTAAATAACGCTTATGTTTATAGTGAGCATATTCATGGATTGGTAAATTGTATATATCAGCATCCTAAAGGGAATCTGTCTGTTCCTGTATCTATGCCTCGTAATTATGCAAATATAGAACTAAATCAATTTGTCAATACCGAAGGTTGCGGTACATTGGGGGAGGTGAATGAGTTTTTCTTAGTTAAGATTGAGAAGAAGCAGAAGAAAGTTCCTTTCCAAAATGATTTGGTAAAGGAACTAACCAATGTCATTTTAAAATCAGCAAAAGGAGATAAGGTGATTTTTGGTTCCAGAGCTATTATGGAGAGTATGGCTTATATGATGGAGAGAATGATAACACATGGAAGTGTGTCTGCACCTGATTATCCATATAATGCAGCAGAAATGGTAGTGGATTATATTTATCCAGAATTTGGAAAGGATAAATTAAACATTATAGCCTTATGTGACGCATGTATGCAGTTCTCTGAACCAGGCAAAATTTTTGTTCAGACTTTGGAAGTATTTAAATCACTGAAGTTTATACCGGATAATGCAAATCAAGTGATAGACCATTTCTATTCTACTCCTTGTATTCAAATAGGTAAATCTGTTAGTATGGTTCAAGGATTAATATCTATGGGTATGATGGTTGGAGATAGGTTGAAACTTTATTTAAAAGGGAAAGATTTTAAGCCTTTTCATAATGTGATTCACAAGTTACTTGGCTTTGGTATGAATGAACGAATCAAGAATCGCTATTTTATGCTTGATATTGTTCGCAAAGGTTATGTGTTGGATAATCCTCTTATGAAAAGGTATATTGCATCTGTTGGTACACCAATTATCAAAGACTGTAATGAGGATTATTGGTCTGTTCCTCCAAAGGACAACTCTGATGCTGATTATTGGATAGAATACTTTCCTGCTATAGAACAAGTATATAATTGTCTGGCAAAGGGGCAAACTATTTGTGATATGATTTCTTGGTGTGAAAAATCTCCCAAAGTGGAAGTTGATGATCGATGCAAAAAGGAACCTTGGAGCCGAGTAAAGGACACCTATCTGTGTCCTTATGCTATGTTATGGAAGAACTGGAATCTGGAGGGATATATTCCTACGATATAATTATTTAGAGCTATGTATTTATCGAAATTACGTATTTGGAATTTCCGCCGTTTTTCTATGGTTGGAGAATCTTTTGAATCGGCACTACCTGGTGTAGAAGTATGCTTCAAAGATGGGCTTAACGTATTGGTAGGTGAAAATGATACTGGTAAAACAGCTATCGTAGATGCCATCAGATATGTTCTTCGTACACAAAGTGCAGAGTATTTTACCTTGGATGAAAAAGATTTTTATAAGTCCGGAGAGGCTGGCTCCAAGCGAACGATAGAACTGAAGATAGAGTGTGAATTTGAAGATCTATCAGAAGCGGAAGCTGGTACTTTTTTGGAGTGGTGTGATTATCGCAGAGATACACACAATCAATATCTTCAGGTTCGTTTGTATGCAAAGAGAGTTGATGGACGTATTATTCAACGGTTTGGAGTGGGTGAAAATGCCTCTTATCAAATGGATTGGGAGGCTCGAGAGAAACTTCAAGTAGTTTATCTGAAACCATTACGTGATGCATTGACCGATATGACTCATGGGTACAAATCTAGGTTGGCTCAAATATTGAGTGCCTTGCCTGCTTTTCGAGTCAATAAGAAAGGTGGTGATAGACATAAGCTAGAAGAGGATTACGAAAGATTAAAAGCTGAAGTAGATGGTTACTTCTCTAAATCTACTGAGGATGGTGCAAATGTCTTGAAGGATTTGAATGAAATTTTGAGAGGTCATTTCTTGCGAGAAGGGGAAAAACGTAAAGCAAATATTCAATTGACCGGAAGTGAACTGCCCGAGATACTACGCCAGCTGGACTTGGTATTGGAAACTAATAAGTCTGGTCTCGGTTCTTTGAATTTATTGTGTATTGCAGCAGAATTGTTGCTTTATAAAGAGCTTCAGCATCATGGCCTGAAGCTAACTCTTATTGAAGAGTTGGAAGCACATCTTCATCCTCAGTACCAGTTGAGCCTCATCAACTATATCAAAGAGCAAACGGGTATGGGGCAGTTTATATTGACTACACATAGTACCATTTTAGGCTCAACGATTCCTCTGGATAAGCTTATTGTTGTAAAGGACAATAATGTATTTCCGATGGGAAGTGAGCATACGAAGCTTTCTTTTTCTTCTTATCAGTTTCTTGAGAGATTTATGGAGGCAACCCGGGCAAATTTATTCTTTGCAAAGGGTGTAATCATAGTTGAAGGTGATGCAGAGAATCTTTTAATACCAACTATCGCTGAAATCATAGGGAAACCCTTGCATAGATATGGAGTCTCTATCGTAAATGTGGGAAGTACTGCTTTCAAACGTTATGCTGATATATTCAAGCGAAAGGATGGTTCTGATTTTGGTGTACCTGTTTCTATTATATCAGATTTGGATGTAAGGGCTTTGGAGTACTATAAAGCAAAAGGTAAAGAATATCCAGATGGAATAGCCGGCGCAAGTGATTTGGAAAAAGCCAGAGCCACTAAAAAGAAAGGGATTGAAGATGCAAATAATGAAGGGGAAATCCATATTTATTTGCCTAATCAGTGGACGTTGGAGTATGAAATAGCTTGTAGTAAACTTCAAAAGTATTTGTTCTGTGCTGTGTATGTTGCAAAGCGAGAAGACAATAAAAAGTTTTTGTATGAGGAGGCTTTGTTAAAGGCCAATGAAGAATGGGCTAAAAAATATAGTAATAATTCTAGTGGAGAAACAGATGAGGAAGTCAGGCAAAGAGCTTACGATATATTTTCTGAATTAGATGATGGAAATGTATCAAAAGCAGCTACGGCACAATATCTTGCTGATATGCTAAGTAAACAGCATCAGAAAGAGATAGGGGATAATTCTGAAAATACGATAAAATATATATTGGAACATGATCCGTATCTACAGTATATTATAGATGCAATAAAGCATGTGACAAAATAATAGAGGCTATGAGTGAATTTGCAAATAAAGATAGCTTGCGAGAAGTATTTAAACTTCTAACAAGAAAGGATGGTAACTTTGATGAGGAAAAGCAGAAAATTATAAATTGTACTGATTCCGCACATATCAAAGCTTGTCCAGGCAGTGGTAAAACGACTACATTGTTAGCTAAGCTAGTTTTGTTGGCAGAACAGATGCCTCTAAAAAACGGAAAGGGTATCTGTGTGTTGACATATACCAATGTAGCTATAGATGAAATCAAGTCAAAACTAGGACATAAAGCTGATATACTTTTCTCATATCCTAATTTTTTTGGAACAATTCAAACTTTTGTGGATGAGTTTTTTGCAAGTGCTGCATTGCAATATTATTATGGATCCCGAATCTCTCTAGTTGATGATGAAAAGGCAAATGATGAATTATTGAAAACTTATAGGGCGAAAAGATATTGTCAATTAGATAGATTTCTCTATGGGCATAATTATTCCTCTCAATCTATTTTGACGCAAGAAGAAATAGATAGCTGTGGAGGTATTGATTATCTGTTGAGTATCAAGGCCATTAAAAAAGATGGTAGAAAGAATAGATATTATTTTCTTTGGAAAAGAAGCGAAGTTTTTAAACATAAAAGTTCTCTTCCGAGCGAAGTTATACCAAAGCTTTTAAATATAGCTAGTCGAATCTCTCATTCTCTTGGCAAAAAGAATGCAGAAGATTATGTCAAGTTTATTGCATCTTCCAAAGTTGATTTCCTTAATGGACATTTAATAACTGAGATTCATAATTTTAATACCTTTAAATCCCCTACGGCGCAGGAATTTATTGAGGTGAAGAAACAACAATTGCTAAGAGGTAATCTGAAGTTTTTTGATTCGTTTAATCTTGCATTGCGATTAATGTCTGAATTTCCAAAAATAAAGAATGAGCTATCGGAACGTTTTGAATATCTGTTTGTGGATGAAATGCAAGATACCGGTAAAACGGAAATGTCGTTTCTGGAAAGTGCCTTGGATGGTTCTAAAATAAAAATTCAATATTTTGGAGATTTGGATCAATCTATTTTTCAAGATGGAACGGATGATGAATGCCTATGGAAACCGAAGAACGCTTTATTGATACAAACGAGTAAACGATTTGGTGAAGAGATAGCTAAAATAATTAATCCTTTTAGATTGAATTCAGCAAAATCGATTAAGGGTAATGAAAATGTAGCTTCATTAAAGCCTGTAATGCTGGTGTATGATAATCCGTTAAGTGTGTTGCCAGCATTCGTTGACTTATTAGAGAAAAATAAGATTGTGGTAGATGGCAAAACTTATTCTATAAAAGATTATTCGTTAAAGCTAAGGCGAGAAGATCCTTTGCATAGGATTAATGTTAAAGCTATAGGCTGGTCTGGTACGGATATAAAAGAAGGAAAGATAAAGATTCAGTCTTATTTTCCTGAATACTATCGAAAGCAAAATAGTTTGGAGGCACAAGCGTGTTTGCTTGAAGATATATTGGCTAAGAAAGTGAATTGTTATCAAGATGCCATTAAAATAATGTTTGAGGCTTTCCTGGAATTTATGCGCTTTGCACATATTAAGGGAAAGGATAACCGATATTTTACCAAAAGCTCTTTACTGCAAGAGTTGGAGCTTTATGAAGGTGTAGTTGATGACTTTAAGAAGTTGCTTTCTATTTGTGCTTCCTATTTGATGGAGAAGAATTTATCTGGTTGTATAGGCATAATTAAAAAATATCTAGAAGGAGATTTTTTGAAAGTCTTTTCATACGACCGTAAGTTTGTTGCTGAGTTCTGTAAAAGCAAAGTTATTCCAGAATCTCTAGAGCAGAATGAATATTCTAATATTTATCGTAGCTCAGATCTTGATATAGAAGTGGGTACGGTTCATTCTGTCAAGGGAGAAACTCATGTTGCTACATTGTATATGGAAACTTTTTTCAGGACAGGTCATGAGGGGAAACTATTATGGAATCAATTCAAAGGGTTGCCTTATGAAAAAAGAAGTAAAGATTCTGTTGTTAGAAAAGCCTTAAAAATAGCCTATGTTGCAATGAGTCGCCCTCGCTACTTTTTGTGTGTTGCTATTTCGAAAGAGCACTATCAAGAAAGTAATGAAATTAGGGAGAGATGGAATGTAATTAATGTATGAGCATGATTCTGATGTCAATAATTGATAGTAGAACTTCTTGTATCTTCCTGTAATATTGATAACAAAAAAAGAAATTAAATGGTTAAAATCGAACGACATACTCCTGGACATGTTTCTAAGAGTATCAAAATAAAGCGTGTGTTGTGGAACATCACTGCAACATTGTTATTCCGTCCTTTTATCACTCCAGCGTTTCGCAAGTGGCGCATAGCCTTGTTGCGATTGTTTGGAGCTAAGGTAGAATGGGATGCAAATGTTTATGCATCAGTAAAGATCTGGGCTCCTTGGATGCTGCAAATGGGGCATCGGGCTTGTTTGGGACCAGAAGTGATTTGTTATAATCAAGACTGGGTGGTACTGGAAGATGAGGCTGTTGTATCACAATTTACTTATCTTTGTACAGCAGGTCATGATGTGAACATGATGAATACAGCTGATAAGTCGCTTATAACTGCTCCTATAATATTGAAATGCAAATCATGGATTGGAGCTCGCTCCTTTATTGGTATGGGAGTAGAAATCGGTGAAGGTGCTGTGGTAGGTGCTACGGCTTCTGTATATAAAAGTGTTGAACCTTGGAGTGTCGTAGGTGGCAATCCGTGTAAAATTATTAAGATGAGAAAGTTAATTAATATTAATTCGGGGGGGGTAATTTTTAGAGATTTATCTCACGAAAGTCACGCTGCTGTTGTATTGTTCAATAAAGAATGGAGGGCTGTAGCGTGAAAAAGGTTTTGATATGTGGTCATCGCTCTTTTGTGGCGACAGGCTTGATAAAAGAATTGGAAAACAACGGAATCAGTTATGATTGCTTTTCAAGAGGCGAGGTAAAACGTGATGGTGATGTTGTGACTGGTGGCGTATTGAATATGGCTGACAATGATTTGTTAGACGAGTATGATACAGTTGTAAACTATATCATATTAAAAGAACTGTCAGTAGAAGACAATATTGCTTATGTCCAGTCTTTATTAGATTTCTGTAAAAAGAAAAAAGTGAAGCATCTTTTGCAGATTTCTTCTATCAGTGTTTATCCAAATGAGGCAGATGTTGTCACAGAAACAACCAGTATAGAAAAGGATTATCATAACAAAGGTGGATATGCAAGCATTAAGGTAGCTGTAGATCATTATCTGATGGAGCATCCTGTAGAAGGGATGTCTGTATCATTCATACGTCCTGGTTATATATACACCAAGAATCGTGAAATTTCTAAGGCAGGTATCTTGGTTTCTAAACTTGGTATGAATGTCCTTTTAGGAGATAAAAAGACAACTCTTCCTTTGATTTGCAGAGAATCATTACATAAAGCAATAACAAAGATAATTGTTGCAGAAAAGAAAGAACCTGTATATCTTCTATTGAACAAAGATAAAGCTACTGGTACTAAATATAACTTTGTATGCCAGCAATGGAATATCAAGCCAGTTTGCTTGCCATATACTCCTATTATGGCTTGTGCCAAACTCTTGAAAGGCATTGGCATCTTTAAGCAGCATCATTACCTGAAGGTTGTCGGCTTGTTTAAGAGAACATGGTTTAATTCTGAGCATACAGAGAAGGTGCTTGGAATAAATCTGGGTAAGAAGCGAATTGCTGTTATTGGAGCGGGTACATATGGAAGTTATGTGTCTAACCTTCTTTCATTGGTTTATCCTCACGAGCAAATTGATTTATATGATGTCGGAAATGAACATCTGAAAGATGAGAGTCAGATAGGATATCTTTCTCATATTACTAATGCACCTTATGAAGGTTTGCAGAAGGCCCGTTTCTTCGGTTATGGTGGTGCCTCTGTAAAATGGGGTGGTCAATTACTAACATTTACTGAGAACGATTTTGCAAATCCAGATAAGTTTCTTAAGGATATTGTAGAGATTGACAAGAAATATAAGGATGCTGTATTAGAGCGTTTCGGTTTAGAGAATAAGATTCCAGAGCAGCGAATAAACGATAAGATATTTACCAAGACTGGTGTTTGGTTGAGTTATTTCCATCGTAATCTGTTCAAGCACTTTGGTATCATCAAAAATCCGAAGGTTCATATTGTATCAAATTCACGCATTACCAAATTCTTGTCTGATGGAAATCACATAGCAGGATTTGAGTATATAAACAATGGACAAAAGAAAACTACAGAATATGATCAGTACTTCTTGACTTCTGGCGCTTTTGAGAGTTCAAGAATCTTAGTTAATTCAGAACTTAGCGAGGAAAAGAATATGATGCCTTTCTCTGACCATTTATCCCAAAGAGCCTTTAAGGTAAAAAGTGGTATAAAGATGGGAGACATTGATTTCCGATTCCATGTTAAAGGTGCCTCATTGATTACAAAGAGATTTGTGGGAGAGGTAGATGGCTATTCTTTCTATTCTCAGCCTATCTGCAATGAAGATTTCCCGTTCTTTAGAGATTTGAAGAAACTTTTGTTCGGGCATAAATTCAGAGCAGGACTTATCTTGAATATCATCAAGAACATCCCTCAATGTATTGCCTTTGCCTGGTATATGATGGTTTTGAAGAAAATGTATGTCTATAACAATGAATTCTATCTTCAGATTGATATTGAGGCACCACGTGAGTCAGGCAAAATGACCCTAGATGAGGAAAAAGACAAGTTTGGAGAAAAGAGTGTGGATGTAGATTTGTCTATTTTGCCAAAGACTGGTGAGTTGTTTACAAAGGCTCGCGCAATCATCAAAGACTATCTTGATAAGAATGGAGTGGTATACGAAGAATTGCCATTTAGTACTTCGGCAGAGAAGTATGAAGATGTTTATCACCCATTTGGCATGTTCTGCGATTTCAAGAGTGCGGATGATTATTTTACTCATTTTGATAATATGCTTGTTGTCAATACGGGTGTCTTGCCAAGAGCTGGTGGTATAAACTCTACATGTGCAGTATTGCCTTTAGTAGAAGAATATATTCATAACAAAATGGTTTAATATGGAGAATGTAACTGAAGTAGGTAAGCTTTCCATACGTAATAAAATGGCAAGAGCGATATGGAATATCGTCTCAGCTATTTTGTTCAGACCATTTGGAACGAAACTATTTAATCCTTGGAGATTATTTTTACTTAGATTGTTTGGTGCTGATGTAAAACATGATTCAGGTGTATATGCCTCTACTAAGATTTGGGCACCATGGAATTTAAAACTTGGGCATAATGCCTGGTTGGGTCCTGATGTTATTTGTTATAATCAGGCTAGAGTAACATTGGAAGATAACGTAACCGTTTCTCAATATTCATATTTGTGTACAGCTGGACATAAGACAGATACGATTAATGAAAATGACAGCGGATTAATTGTTGCTTCTATCACTTTGCATCAAGGTTCATGGGTTGGAACCCGTGCTTTTATTAGTATGGGAGTAACTATTGGAGAATATTCGATAGTTGGAGCTACAGCCTCTGTATATAAAGATGTAGAAGCATATACAATTGTAGGCGGTAATCCTGCTAAGATAATAAAGAAAAGAACATTGAAATAACTTCTTATAATGGATAAGGAAGAGGAAAAACTGCTTGATATATTGCGAGAGGAAGTCCTGGAGCAAGAAGGGGCGGATACTCAAATTAATAAATCAAGGGAATTGATTCGTCTAGCCAAGGAGCATACTGTACTTGGAATTATAGCTAATGCAGTATGCAATGGCCGGTTGCGTCTTGCAGTTTCACATGAGCAAGAAAGTTTAAAGAAACAAACTGTGCTTGGATTGATGCAATATCACATGCTTCATCAAAAGCAATATCAGCAGTTTGAACATGTAATATCGGATTTTGCAGATTTGATGAATAAAAATCAGATTCGGTATGTAGTTTTCAAGGGAATGGCTGTGGCGCAGTTCTACCCTTCACCTTATTCTCGTACTATGGGAGATGTGGATTTCTATGTTCCTGCTTCAGATTTTGATAAAGCTGTAGGTATTATTGAAAGTGAATTGAAGGTTTCTATCGAAAAAGATGAAATTGATAAGCATTTTTGTTTCGACTACCAAGGTATCAGATTTGAGATGCATTATCAAATTGAGACTTTTGGAAATGCCAAGCATCAGAAGTATTTCAATCGTTTGATAGATACATTGCTATCTTCTACATCTAGCTTTAAAGCAAATGGTAAAGATGTAGCAATGTTACCACCTCTTGGTGACCTGATCGTTGTCTTTAAGCATTGGTTTAATCATTTGTTGATTGAAGGTGTTGGCTTGCGTCAGACTTTAGACTTGTTAGTGTTATTGAATGCTTATCAAGATAAAATAGATTTCTTCTTGTTGCAGAAACATCTGAAAGCTATAGGCTATTGGAAGGCTTTTAAAGCAATGGTAGCAATGATGGAAAAATGCTTTGGATTAGTGTGTGCCAATAGTTATTGTCATCTGGAAAGTACAGACTATACTTATGGTGACATGTTGTTGCGGGAAGTTCTATCGAGTGGTAACTTTGGAAGAAAGGATTATAAAAATCTTTCTCAGGGAAGAAAGAAAAGTATGGAGACCGCCACAAAGTCTTTGCGCCATTGCATGAAGTTCTTCTGGTTAGCTCCAATTGATATATTGTTTTTGATTCCGAAGAGGATCAGGATTACAATGAAAAAGAGAAAGTAATAATCCGCTTAGACAGTATTATTTTGAGCAAGTTTTGTTCGAAAATGTACGAATAATTAAAATGTAATTAAATTAGAAATCATGATATTTTGTTCTTTAGGAACCATGGATATGCCGTTTGAACGAATGGCGTATGCTATTGATATGTTTGCAGCCTCAACAAATGAAGAAGTTGTGGTTCAAACTGGCTGGACGGATTATCCTTATAAGCATGTGAGCAAAAGTTTCAAGATGTGTACCAAGGAAGAAATGGAACACTATCAAAATGAGGCTTCATTACTAATCATGCAGGGGGGATGGGGTTCTATCTGCGAGAGTATGGAAAAAGGTAAGCGTATGGTGATTATTCCACGTTATGATGGAACGGAACACATACATGACCAATTTCAATTGATAAAGAAGCTGGATGATATTGGTGTGGTTGTCGGTGTTTTTCCATCTGTGTTTGAACCACATAAATACCAGGAGCAATACGATGAAACTGCTCAATTGCTGCTTTCTGCTGTGGCTAAAGCCAAGACATTTGACTTTAAACAAATAAAGAAAGGTAATGCCGAAGGTCTGTTGCGCAACAAAATAAAAGAACTTGCATGTGGTAAGCGAATTTGCCTTGCATCTTCTGCCGGTGGTCATCTACGAGAGTTACAGCTTGCCGTTGGTACAATACCATCGGATTTTCATTGCTATTGGCTAACACTGCCAACAACATCCACGAAGGCGTTTATGAAAGATAAAGAACATGTCTTTTTGACAAACTTCCAGCCAAAAAGAAAATGGACTTTGTTTGCTAATGCTATTCCTGCATTGATGTGGGTTTTAATAAAACGTCCAACGTGTATTATAACAACAGGTGCAGGTGTATGTATTCCGACTATTGCCTTTGCCAAGAAATTACTGGGTACTAAAATCCTGTTTGTGAATACAGCAGCTGACGTAACGCATGCAAGCAAAACACCGCTGTGGATTGAAAATAAGGCTGACTTATTTTTAGTGCAGTGGGAGGAAATGAAAAAAATATTCCCAAATGCTATCTGTTGTGGGGTTTTATGATTGATTAGATTATTATATGATTTCTGTAAAATGAAAATTTACGAGTTAGCACATTTATTAAATGTGACATCTTATGAAATAACAGAAATTCTAAATCGGTTGGGATATTCTATACCTAATTATAGTGTACGAGATTTAACAGATGAACAAATTAGTAAGATTCGTGCATATTATTATTTAGGTAATAACAAGCTCCCTAAAGAGGAAAAATTTAGAGCTCTTGAATTCCTAGATTTTGATTATATCAAAACCTATATGGAAAAGTATGCCGTAGATGTTTTCCGAATTTGTTCTTTTTCTGTGACTGTTGGGAATAATGCCCCTGTATTTATCAACTTGATGTCGGATTTCTGTAATTGTTCTGAAGATTCAATAGACCAGTTTTCTTTGCTTATAGGATTGAATGGTATCGGAAAAAGTTCTATTTTGCGTGGGCTTATAGATTTCTTTGTAGACCTGGAATACTATAAAGAAAATTATGGGGATATAGTTAAGCGTTATAGAAGAGAAGGTAATCGCTATGTAAGGGTGAACTCTGTCTTCTTTGTTATGGATCATGTTTTTTACCATGTATATCGTGACCAAAAACAAAAAGTATTTTGGATAAATGGTGATACGTATGTTCATGATGATTTTGAAGTGCCACACATAGTTGCTTCTTGTTTTGGAGTATTTGATAAGTTCCCATTACAGAATACTTATTCAGGAATAAGACGAAACAGATATGATGTTGACTGCTATACATATGTAGGGGCAAAAGCATCTGGTAATATGTTTTCTGTCTCGGCAATAATCTTTCAGCTTTTGAATAATCTTCTGAGTATATCTGGTACATCAACCTTCTTGAAGATAAATGATGCGTTGTCTTTTATAGGCTATGAAGGAAAAATATCTTTCTCTTGTAAGTTGCTTAAGACGATTTGTTTGTCTTATGAAGAATTTGTAAGAATTATCGATGATTATCTAAGTGATAAGAATAATAACCTTAGAAGAAAATGGTATGCTCAATCTTTTCTGAGATTGGGACAGAGTGAAAGGTTTATCCTTTATCAGGCGTTGCAAAACATAAGTAAAACTACTGATTCGAAAAATGGCAGATTTGTCTTCGATGTTGATTTTGTTGATGGTAGTGTGGCGATGGATAAAAATATATTGAAAGCTATTTATCAACTGCGTCAACTTGGCTTTATTACGAATGTAGAATGTAATCTTTTTAAAGCAGGTAATATCGTCAACTGTAATGCCATGAGTTCCGGTGAGTTTAATATGTTGTGTACCATCATTGGTACTCTTTCTGCTTCAGAAAATGGAAAAACAATGGTGCTCATTGATGAACCTGAAATTAGTCAACATCCAAACTGGCAAATGCAGATAATAGACATGTTGGATAAATGTTTATCTGATAGTAAATGCCATTTTATTATAGCAACTCATTCTCATTTTTTGGTTTCTGATTTGCCAAATTATAAATCAAGCGTTACTTATTTATATCAAGAAAAAGGTAACGTTGTCGCTGAGAACATAAAGGAGGCTACTTATGGATGGTCTGCTGAAGAAGTCTTGCTAAAGGTATTTAAGGTGCCTACTACAAGGAATATCTATTTGGCTGATATGGTTGGTAAAATGTTGGACTTGATAGCAAATAATCAAATTGAGTATGACAAGGTGGAGCCAAAAATCCGCTTTCTAGAAAGCGTAGTTAAAAACATGCAAGATGTTGATCCCATGAAAAAGGTTCTATATACAATTATTGATACCTTTAGAAATGAAAAATGAGATGAATGAATCTGATTTCATTATAAATACTCCTTATGAATTGACTAATGGGGATATTGAGGCTATACAAAAAGCAAGTCATGGAATTCCTCATCAAGACCAGTGGAATAAGTCATGCTTGCGTATTTTCAGAGATCACATAAGAGATTATTATCAATATCAACAGAATTTCAGGTGTGTTTATTGTAGAAATGTCGTACATTTAAGAACTTGTCCTTGGCATATAGAACATATTGTTCCAAAAAGTAAAAAGCCACAATGGATGTATGAGCCTTTTAATCTCTGTTTGGCATGTCCTGATTGTAACAGTTCAAAGCTAGCTAGCGATGTACTAAGGGATAATAATGAAAATAGTTTGCCACGAAATAGCGAAGCTTATTTAATAGTACACCCACACTTAGACCACTACTTTGAACATATTGAGATAATTGATGATATTCTGTATAGAGGATTAACACCCAAAGGGGTATTTACGATTAAAATATGCAAGTTAAATACGGCAAAGCGAGTATCTGATAGGGCGTTGGATTTAAATGTAAGTACACATGGGAGATTTACAATGAATTATTTGCTTTTGCTTCTGTCTATGCATCCTGAATGTGTGGAAGAAATGAATGAATTGTTGGAAAAGGTAACTGATATTATGAGTAAAATAAAGAAATGAAAGTATCGATTATAACTAGTTGTTACAACCGTGAGAAGACAATTCGCGGTGCAGTGGAGAGTGTGTTAGCGCAGGATTATCCTGACATTGAGTATATCATCGTGGATGGTGCTTCCAAGGATAATTCTGTTGAGGCTATCCGTGAGGCTATCGCCGGCCATGAAGATAAGGTGAAGTTCATCTCAGAGCCTGACCATGGTATGTATGAGGCTATCAACAAGGGTATTCGTATGGCAACGGGTGACGTGATTGCTCTTTGTCATTCGGATGATTTTATTTTTGCCAAGGATACGGTATCGCACGTAGTGAAGAAAATAGAGGAGACGGATTGCGATTTCCTCTATGCCGACGGTATCTTTGTGAATGAGCAGAATACCAATAAGGTGGTGAGAAAATGGATTGGAGGCAAGTATGCTCGCTGGAAGGTGAGATGTGGCTGGCTGCCACTGCATCCTACCTGCTATATAAAGCGTGAGGTGATGATGAAATGTGGTCTCTATGATGAGAGTTACAAGATTGCTGCAGATACCAACCTCCTGGTGAACTATCTGTACAACTGCCATCTGAAGGTAGCGTATCTCCCTGAGTTCGTAACTAGAATGCGCATGGGTGGTATGAGTACCGATTCTGCCAAGCGTAAGAAAATGTGGGATGAGGACATCCGAGTTTATTCTGGCTATGGCTTCAAGCCAGTAGCATTGACAAAGCTGATGAAAATGGCTTGGAAAGTGCCACAGTTCATCAAGGCAAAGTTTATGTAAACTTTGTCTTGAATATAGATTAGGAGCGATGGTCGCCTGGTCCTGGTCCGAGCTTACGGTCTATGGCATCGAGGATTCGCCAAAGGAGGAGGCGAAATAGTTTAATTAGACTATGTATATGTCGTAATCTCATGTTTCTACTTTTTTATATTATAGAAACGTTGTAGATGTTAGTTTATTGCATATCTGAATAAATGATATGATTTTTGATTTTCTGAAATATTGTCTTGGTAGAAAAGATAATATGAGTGATGTTGTTGCTGATATAGACTGGCAGCAACTGTATTCCTTTGCTTCTAAGCAGGCGATACTTGGGCTTTGCTTTGATGGCATTGAACGACAAGGAAAGGAGTATCCTGAGGAGTTGAAGCAGAATCCAATTGGAAGGGAACTACTGATGACTTGGATGGGTAAGGCGCAACAGATTCGCAGACAGAACATGAAAGTGAATTTGGTGGCAAGCAAGCTTTATTCTATGTTTAGAGAAGATGGATTGCGATGCTGCATCCTGAAAGGACAAGGGAATGCCTTGATGTATCCGAATCCATATTCCCGTACTCCTGGTGATATTGATGTTTGGGTGAATGCTAGCAGAGAATATCTAACAGAATATGCTAAGTGTCATTTTAAACTAGAGGATGATATAAGGTTTCATCATCTTGAAACAACAATGGATGGTGTGCCTGTGGAGCAGCATTTCTTTCCTTGTATCATGAATAATCCTATCTATAATGCACGTTTGCAGAAATGGTTCAAACGAAATGCAGATTTGCAATGCTCAAATGTTGTTACTCTGCCAGATGGTATTGGAGAAATCGCTATACCAACGACGGCATTCAATGTAATTTATCAGCTGACGCATCTGTATCACCATTTCTTTGATGAAGGGATTGGAATGAGACAAATCATAGACTATTACTATGTAGTGAATAATGATGAGTTATTAGTGATTAGGGATACTTTGCAGAGAG
>OQWI01000316.1_pt1 | contig 22108 bp, 18 predicted proteins | sample 1691551 | NCBI WGS metagenome assembly OQWI01 (sample SAMN03418259, study PRJEB22391) | human gut metagenome | biome: human-gut; feature: organic feature; material: feces | host: Homo sapiens | place: Tanzania | collected 2013-01
GATACCATCTTTCTTTTACCTATAAGGTAAGGAAAGATGGTATCGACGCCATTGGCACCGATTCCATCGTTGAGACTTCGTCTCAATATGTTTGGGAGAACGATTATATGCTTAGCTTTCTTCATGATTATGCCAACAGACCTTCATGTTTTGAATGTAAATTTAGAAATGGAAAATGTAGAAGTGATTTGACTCTTGCTGATTTTTGGAATATAGAAGAATGTATGTCGGTTCCAGAAATGATAGGAGAAAAGGGTACTTCTCTTGTGCTTGTAAATTCTAACAGAGGAGAAAGAGAGTTTAATGAAATTGAATGCATAAAGGAACTTGTTCCTTTTGAAAAAGCTATAGCAGGTAATCCGGCTATAAAATATGATTGGTTGAAGCCGTTAGGTCATGATCCTTTCTTTCACTGGAATAAAAAATGTACAATTCACGATTCCTTAGAAAAGGCTACGAGGTTGACAGCTCAATTTGGAAAAATTTATAGTTATTATCAACGTTTTAATAAGAAAATAAGAAAATGGCAAAAATAGGCATTGTAACATTCTATAATACTCTTGACAATTATGGTCAGGTATTACAATATTTGGCAATACAAGAATATTTGGCATCTAGAGGACATTCTGCTAAATTAATCGTATTGGGAAAGGAACCAAGTCTTTTATTAAGTTTTTTACGTTATGGCAAAAGATTGTATCGTTTATTTCAGCTGTTAATAAAAGGTAATAACAGTACATATAAAAAATGGGAAAGATGGTCCTTGAAAAACGACTTCATCCATCCCCGCCATTTTAATTCTTTTAGAAAGCGATATTGTAATTTAGCATATGTGGAGAATCTTCAATATAAAAAAGGAGATTTTGATGCATTTGCGGTTGGAAGTGATCAGATTTGGTCAGCTTTAACACCTTACAGTTTCTTGGAATTTGCGAAATATGGAGAAGTTAAATTTTCTATAGCACCAAGTATCGGGAAAATGGTTGTGGACCAACGGGTAATATCTATAGTCAAAAAATGGCTAGTTGATTTTGGCTTCATAACATGTCGAGAGCAGTCTGCCGTGAGCATGTGTAAAAGTGCAGGAAGAGAAGATGCACAATTGGTATTAGATCCAACATTCTTGATATCTAAAGACAGATATCTAAAATATTCTGCTCCGGCTAAAAAACATGAAGATTATATCTTTGTATATATGTTAGGAGCAGATATTGCTGTTGATTTATCAGAAATATATGATTTTGCAGAGAAAGAAGGTCTTAAAGTTAAATATGTTGCTAGTCAGGGAAGAGAGGATAAATATTCTAAGGAATGGGCAACTATCCCTGAATGGTTAACTCTACTTGCAAATGCTAAGTATGTTTTCACTAATTCTTTTCATGGCATGGCTCTTTCCTGTATTTTTGAAAAGCAATATTTGGTATTCCCAATAATTGGAGAGATGAAAGGCATGAATGAGAGAATCTTTAAAATAGCAAAGGATTTCAATTGTGAAGAAAGAATATATTCTGATAGCATTGAAATTGTTAAAAAAAATATTGATTATGGATTTATTCAGTCTGTGATTGTAAGCAATAAGGTGAAAATTGATAAATTGATGAAATCTATAAAGTATTAGAAATTTATGATACCAAAGATTATACATTATTGTTGGTTTGGTGGAAAGCCAAAACCACAAAAGGTACTAGAGTGTATTGAAACATGGAAGAAATATCTTCCTGATTTTAAAATTATGGAATGGAATGAATCAAATTTTGATTATAGAAAAATAAAATATACAAGAGAAGCTTACGCAGTTAAAAAGTATGCTTTTGTCTCTGATGTTGCTAGATTATATGCTCTCTATGAATTTGGAGGCATATATTTCGACACAGATATTATTGTTTTGAAAGAATTTAACAATTTATTGTATGATAAGTCATTTCTTGGTTATGAGGCTAATAACGTAATAGGAACAGGTGTTATTGGGGCCGAAAAAAAAACGGATTGGATATTAGATTTTTATAATTCATATAAGACAATCTCTTTTATTACGAAATATGGTAATCTTGATTTGCTTCCAAATACTTTGCGAATAAAGGAACTGTCTTTATTTAAAGAGCTTAAATTTGATAATCAAGAACTTGTAATTAATCAACAAGTACATATTTACCCGTTTGAGTTTTTTTGTGCTAAAGATTTTAAAACAAAAATATATCTTGCTAACAATTCAACTTATTGTATCCATGATTATAGTGGTACTTGGTTACAAACAAAGCAACTAACAATACTGATGCGTTTGAAAAATATTTTAAAAAAATATCAGTGCAACAAGTAAGTAATTTGAGTTAAAAAGAAATATGATACCTTATTTGATTATATTTATAATAGCTCTTACTTTTAGTATTTTTGCGCTTAAAAATTCTAAAAAATATTGGCTATTTTCTTGGATTAGTATTATTGCTATATCATTATTAATAGGTCTGCGCTATAATACTGGTATAGATTGGCTTCATTTTGACCAGTGTTATAGAAGAATAGTTCTGGGCTATAATGTAGATATTGAATTAGGCTTTAAAGCTTTATCTATATTGTTTGGCAAATATTTTGGGCTTGGGTCGTGGACGATATTTACTGTTATGGCTATAAGTTTTGTCTTTCCTCTTTATTTTTTAGGGAGAGAAAATATAAAATATTTGTACATTTTTGTTCCGTTATTTATATGCTTGCATTTAACAAATTCCTTAACGGTTTCAAGGCAATATGCAGCGATGGGTATGATTCTTTGCTCTTGTAAATATTTAAGCAGTAATGACTTGAAAAAATATATAGTTTGTTGCTTACTAGCAATTTTACTACATAGTACAAGTTTCATGTTTGCTATAATATTTTACTTGTTGTACCATTTAAAATGGATAGGTCATCGTTTATTAAAAACTTATTTAGTGTTGTTTTTTATATCTTTTATATTACAAAAATATTCCGATTCGATTTTTACATATATATATGATAATTTTAATTTCATTGCCATTTATGTAGGCAAGGAATCTTATGTAGACAATATTAATATTTGGGCTGATAAAGTAGGTATGCTAGAAAACACGGATACGCCTTTTCGTATGGCAATAAATAAAGTTTCGACATTGTTACTTATTTGTTATGGTGATAAGTTCTTAAAAAGTCATGAGAATAAATTTTATTTTTTTATTTATCATTTGTCTGTGATAGGTTTAATTATATATCCAATTTTTCAATCTCAGGAACTTTTAAAAAGGCTTGTATGGTATTTGACAATATTTTCTCCTTTAATGTATTCTTTAATTATTAAAGAATATGTTTTTTTATCTGATATAAAAAAACTGTCAGTTGGGAAAATTTTATTATTAGTATGGATGATTTATACTTTGTATAGTTATTTAATGCAAGGTGAAGCTATGAACTATAATTTTTTATAACATGAAATATATATCAATAATAATACCCGTTTATAATGTTGAAGTTTATATTCGAGGAACATTAGATAGTATATATAACCAAAAAGTTGATGACCATCTTTTTGAAGTTATAATTGTTAATGATGGTACTCCGGATAATTCTATGGATATTGTTCAAGAGTTTGCAATTTTGCATTCGAATATTACAATAATCAATCAGATAAATCAAGGGTTGAGTTGTGCCAGAAATTCAGGTATGAGGGTGGCTAATGGTGATTTTATTTGGGTAGTAGATAGTGATGATTTGGTGACAGATTATTCTCTCAAAGAAATAATCGAAGTTATTCAAAAACATTCGGATATAGATATGTTCTGTTTTGATCTTTATGAGAAAAGAGGAGAGCATTTGGAACCGACTTCATTATTCTTAAAATCCTCTTACAGAAAATATTATGGTAAAATTTATGATGGTTATTTCTTTTGCCGTAAATTGCCAATAGGTATTTCTCAAAGATTCCTTTATCGAAGGAGTTTTTTAGAAGAAAATGGATTAAAATTTACACCTGGTATTTATCATGAAGATATGGACTTCTTAATAAGATGTTATACTAAGGCTCAGCGTGTTATGCCATTGAATAGAATATGGTATATTTATAATATACGTGAAAATGGCAGTATTACATCAACTTTTAAGATTAAACGTTTTCACGATTTAATGTGGATTATTGGTAATTTTAGAAAAATGTCCAACTTGACCGACTCTTTTAAAGATCGTACATTGTTGGAGGAAGGAGTCTTTACCTTATCTTATGGATTACTGAATTCTACATATTGCAATATTGAGGAGTTTAAAATATTTTTGAAAGATAACAATGCTGTGTTAAAGCAGCTTCTCATATCTTCATATTTTAAGTCTTTTCGAAAGAATAGTTTAGGAAAAACTTGGAGATTGTTGAAGTCAATAATTTGATAAAAAAAGAAGTAGTTGTAATCTTTAAATTATAGGTTCTGATGTAAGGTTGTTGGGATAAAACTTGTTTTGTTGCTTGTTGTGCTAATGAAACCATGCTTATATTTCATACCTTATAGTTGAAATTCTACAAAAATAGTAAAATATAAATATAATGAAACGTATATTATTTGATTTAACTGGTGTTCAGCCTAATGCTTCTGGAAAGATGCATGGTGGTGGTAAATATGGTATTGTAATGTTTAAAGAGATGGTAAAGCATTCTATTGATTTGGAAGCTGTATATTATTCTTCCAAGTATATGCCTGAGGAGATAAAAGATGAATGTAGTAAAATAAAAATGCATGATTTGGATAAGGCTAGTTTGGAGAGTGTTCTTGATAATGGCAATTATGATATTTATTATTCAGCCATGTTGAGTTACACAGAAGCTTTGCAAAAGGATGATTTAAAAGTGGTTGGCTCTGTTCACGGTTTACGAAGATTAGAAATGCCGAATGATAGAAATTATCTTTTTTATAAGCAGACAATTAAGTCAAGGCTTAGAGTAATTTACACATTACTCTTCCCAAAGAGATGGAGAAATCGTGTACATAAAATTTATGAGTATGATTTGATGCAGCCTAATTTTCATTATATTGCCGTTAGTAATCATACTAAGGCTTCATTACTTTCTTTTTTCCCAAAGTTGAAGGAAAAGAATATCAAAGTATTCTATAGTCCTTCTACGGCTGGTAACAGAAATGTTGAGCCTTATAGTAATGAAAAATATTTCTTGTTGGTTTCAGCTAATCGTCCTGAGAAAAACGCATTGAGAGCTGTTCAGGCTCTTGATGAATTGATGTCAGAACGAGAAGAGTTTAAAAATTACAAGGTTTATTTAACTGGCGCCAAGGCTAATTCTTTCAACTATAGATTTAAGAATCCTGATAATTTTAAATTTTTGGGATATGTGTCGGAGGTGGATTTGGCACGTTTATACAAGGGAGCCTTTTGCTTTATTTATCCTTCTTTAAATGAGGGCTTTGGTTATCCCCCTTTAGAAGCTATGAATTATGGCATACCGGTATTGGCTTCTCCTATATCTTCTATTACGGAGGTATGTGGTGATGCAGTCCTCTATTTCAATCCTTTTGATTATAAGGAAATAAAAAATCGAATTTTACAAATTCATTACGATAAAGGTCTGTATAATAGTTTAAAAGCAAAGGGAGAACAACGATTTGATTTCATAACAAATGAGCAAAATAAAGATTTGGTTCAGTTCGTAGAATGGATATGTGAATTGTAAATATTAAAAATATATATGAAAAAGAAAATAAAAAAAGTATTGATGATACTTGTATCAATACTTAAATGGGAAAAGAAAATTCCAATAGTCACTATTAAAGAACCAGACAATTTGTTGGACGGAAAGGTCGCTCTGATTACAGGAGGTTCTGGTGGAATTGGAATGGCTATTGCAAAGAAGTTTATAGATAGTGGATGTTCTGTAATCTTGGCCGGAACTAATGCCAAAAAATTGAATGACTGTATTGAAAAAATAGGAAAACAGGCAAAGGGTATTGTCATAAATATGAATGATACCTCCTCTTTTGGTGATAAAATAGTTGAAGCCGCAAGTCTTTTTGGAAAAATTGATATTTTTGTGAATTGTCATGGTGTCCATACAAATAGAAAAGGATTTAATTTGTTGAATGTGACAGAAGATGATTACGATAAGGTTATGAATATTAATCTGCGTGGTACTTATTTTATTTGCCAAAATGTTGCAAAATATATGATACAGAACCATGTAAAGGGACATATTCTTATTATTTCTTCCCAAAGTGCAATAGAACCATCGTGGTCTCCTTATCGTTTGTCAAAATATGGAGAATGTGGCTTGATTTCTGGATTTGCACAGGTGCTGCTTCCTTATGATATAATCGTTAATGGTTTAGGTCCTGGTCCAACGGCAACAGGAATGCAGGATGAGTGCTTTAACGGAAGCATATATACAAAAGATAATCCAATAGAGAGATATACAATGCCAGATGAAGTCGCTGAATATGCAAAAATGTTGGTAAGTGATTTAGGCAATACCGTTGTTGGTGATACTTTGTATATGTCAGGTGGTCGTGGAATTATAGATAAAAGATAAAAAAGATGAAGAAAGTTTCAATAATAGTACCAGTATATAAATCTGAAAAATACCTTCATAAACTTGTAGATTCGGTATTGAATCAGACGTATAAGAATATAGAATTGATTCTTGTTGATGATGAGTCTCCAGATAATAGTGGACGAATTTGCGATGACTATGCAAGAATGGATAAAAGAGTAACTGTAATCCATAAAAAAAATGGAGGATGTTGTGATGCAAGAAACAAAGGCTTAGAGGTTGCTACGGGGGAATATTTAATGCTTGCAGACGGCGATGACTGGATGGAATTAGATTGTGTTGAATATCTCGTATCCTTGATGGAGAAAAACAACTGTGAGATGGCTACAACTGATAGTATATTTACTACTCGTGACCGTGTTCAAAATGAAGTTGACAATATTCGAGTTTGGTCTAAGGAGAAAGCTGTGTGTGGTATGCTTTATACCGACATTCCTATTGGTCCTTGGAATAAAATTTATACAACCAAAGTTATCCGAGATAATCACATTGATTTTTCTGTACCATGGTTTGGCGAGGGTCTATATTTCTCTACAATGGCAGCGCAATATTCTAACCAATTAGCTATAGGTCATAGAAGAGTATATAACTATAGATTGAACAATCCTAATAGTGGAACTACTGTTAGACAGGTACAGCATGGTATAAATGCTTTGTATAATGTGAGAAATATCAAACAAAAGCTTGAATTAAGAACAAAAGCTACTTTGATGGCTGCAGATTGGCATATTTGTTTTAATTGTTATTACTTAATGTGCTATATTTTGTGGGCAAACTCTTATGATGAATATAAAGAACAATATGAGGATGCCTATAAGAATCTGGTAAAGCTTACTCCCCGAATTGTACTACATGCAAAGATTAAACTTTGGAAAAAACTGTATCTGGCTGTAGCTTGTATTGCTCCAAAGACATTAGCAAGTATTGTACTTAAGAGAAAGATCAGACGCTTTAAGGCTGATAAAATGGAATAAACTGACAAGAAAAATAATCATGGATATAAAGGTAATAACTCGTCATGCTCCTTCCAATTATGGTTCTTTGCTTCAATCAATTGCTACGCTTAAAGTTTTTAAAAAGCTTGGTCATGATTGTACAGTTATAGACTATAGACGAAAAGATGAGCAAGGAATAAATAGCGTGTTAAGCCCCCTAAAAGGAAAGGCTGAATGGAATGGTAATTTCGCAAAAAAAATACTTTATGTGTTGCTTCGTTATCCAGAGAATAAGGTGGCTGAGATCAAGTTCGGTAAAATGAGGAATCATTTTCTAAAGATGACACGAAAGTGTGAAAGATTGCAGGATTTGAAATCGTTGTCTGCAGATTGTTTTGTGACAGGTAGTGATCAGGTATGGGGGCCAACAATGAATGGTGATTTCGATGAAGCCTATTTTTTGTCATTTGCTAGTCATTGTCGAAAAATCGCATATGCTGCTAGTTTTGGTAAAACTCAATTTACTGAGAACACAGTTGTTGCATACGAAAAATTATTAAGAAGATATAATGCAATAGCAGTAAGAGAAGATTCTGCAGTTAAGATGCTAAATGAGTGGCAAATACCATGTGAGGGGCAGGTGTTGGATCCAACCTTGATGATGACTGGTGAAGAATGGTGTCAGTTTATAGACAAAGATATAGATGGGCAATACGTGTTGGTTTATCAACTTCATAATAATCCCAAATTGTGTGATTATGCAAAACGATTCGCTAAGCAAGTTGGATTGCCATTATTACGAGTATCTCCAACGTTTCACCAGTTTAAGTGGGGTGGAAAATTTGTGTATCTTCCAAACTTGCCGGAATTCCTTTCTCTTATTAAAAATTCTAGTTATATGATTACTGATTCTTTTCATGGTACTGCATTTGCCTTGAATTTTAACAAGCAATTCATTGAAATACTTCCGAATACAAAAACGGGAAGTCGTAATCAAAGTATTTTGAATTTGACAGGTCTGACCGATAGAATTGTGACGGACTATGAAGATTTCTCTATTGCTAAGCGTGAAATTAATTATGTGAAAGTAAATGAAATTCTTGCAAAAGAAAGAGAGAAATCGCTGAATATTTTAAAGAAAATGTTGAGCGAGTAAAATATATTCAAATCTTTTTCGTGAATTCTTTCAAGTTGAGTAGAAATGAAAATCCTTGAAATAAACGTTTATAATTACCGTAAGGGTGGTTCTGAGGCAGTCTATTTCAGCACCATGGAACTATTACAAGAGCATGGAGATGAAGTTGTAAACTTTGCCTTGAAATGGCCTGAGAATACCCCATCTGGGTACGAGCAGTACTTTCCTGAGTCAAAAGAAACCCGTAGAGGCATTTTGAAACCAGTAAAGAACATTGTAAACTACTTCTATGATGCAGAGGCTGCAATAAAACTGGAGGCTCTGATAGAAGCAGAAAAACCAGACTTAGCTCAAGTGCATTTGATTTGGGGACAGATTACTGGTAGTATTCTTCCTGTTTTGAAACGTCATCATATTCCTGTGATCTTTACGATTCATGAATATCGAATTGTATGTCCCGCTTATACTTTTCGTAATGGGTTAGGTGAGGTTTGTGAGCAATGTCAAGGGAAGCACTTTTATAAATGTGTTACGAATAAATGCTGCAAGGGAAGTTATGGGCTAAGTGCCATGATGGCTGCTGAGCAGTATTTTCGTAATGCATTCTTGAATCCTGCCAAGTATATTGATGGTTTTGTATATGTGAGTCAATTTGCTAAAAGCAAGTTGGAGCAATACATGCCAGCTTTGAAAGATAAACCTAATATGGTCCTTTATAACTTGACAGATGGCATTCGCAGTGAAGTGACAAAAGATGAAAAAACCGAAAAATATTTTCTGTTTTTTGGTCGATTGTCATACGAGAAAGGTATCAAAACTTTGATTCTTGCTTTTAGGGAGACACCTCAATGTAGATTGAAAATTGCAGGAACTGGTCCTTTGGAGGAAGAATTGAAGGAATTTGTTAGAGAGAACAAGATGGACAATGTCGAGTTCTTGGGATATCAGTCGGGTGAACCATTGCAAAAATTGGTTAGTAATGCTTATTTTATCATGGTTCCATCTGAATGGTATGAAAATAATCCAATGACAATTATTGAAGGATATGCTGCTGGCGTGCCTGTTATTGGTGCAAAGATTGGTGGTATTCCTGAAATTATAGAAGATGATAGGACTGGATATCTTTTTGAAAGTGGTAATAAGGAAGCTTTGGCGGATTTAGTAAACAAAGCATTCTCTTTGACGCATAAAGACTATTTGGAGATGAGTAATTATGCACTGAAGTTTGCCCAGGAACATTTTGACAGGGCAAAGTATTATCCAAGATTGATGACTTTCTTCAAAGGATTCCTCAAATAGTAAAAATGAGGAAACTGCAACATAAATTTGTTTATGATATAGATATCGTAAGAGATGGTATTACTTGTAGCGATTATATCTTTTTTATTGGGTTTCTTTGTGAATCTTATAGCTTTACCCTATGTTGTTGGTCATCTTTCGAAAGAATGTTTGGCCTACGTTAAGAATATAAGTATGAAATCCATTTTCAGATGGTCTGTCTCATTTATTATCTCTTTCTCTATCGGTGCTCTGATAATACAAACGCAGGAGATTAGAATACGGGAAGATGTAGAACGGAAATATCAACATATCGTTGATAGTATAAAATGTGATATGGATATTCTGAAACAATATAAAGTTAAATAATATGGACTTTGATTTTGCGGATTATACTTATAGTGGATTGCTTGGGTTGTTCTCTGCCGTGATAGGTATGTGCTATCCATTGATGATTCAAGCCATTGATAGGATAGACGAGAAATATCAAGTTGCCAGGTTTGTTGAACTGTTCAAGGAGGAGACTGTGTACGTTAGATTCCAAAAACTTATATTACTGGCTATCGGTTTTGCTATAATTGCGCCATTTGTATTGTTCGTTATGAAAGGTATTCTTTGGATGCAGATGCTTGTTTTAGTGTGCCATACTCTAGTGGTACTGAATCTTCTTCTGTATGTAGTGCGTTTGTATAAGTTGATTCTGATTTACAATGATCCTTCCTTGTTCTGTAAACATTTGATAAATAAATCGGAGGAATGTCTGCTCGAGTTTATCGATCTGGCAAAATATGCTGCAAAAAGAGAAAATATAAATCTATATAATTCTTGTATGCGGCGAGTGTATGAACTTTTATCAAAGGATGATGAGCTATGATAGATAAGGATAAGCAAGCTATACGGGATGAGGCATTGGCAAAACTCTTGGAATGTTCTTATCGTCAAGATACTCCTTTGATGATGAAGAATGATAATGGGGTCTTTGGATTAATTTTTGATACTAGAAAGATTGGGTTGTCTGAATTTAAATATACTCAGCTCTGGTATGCCATTAATCAAGCCATTAGAAATGATGACAGAAACTGGATGTATCGGTATTGGGAATTTGCTGACCAATATTATCGCGATGTTTTTGAATATGGGGAAGATATTGAGGAAAGGAGTAAGTACCTAGAGTTTCATGTAGCTGTTGGTGGTTTACTTGCGTTGAATGAGAAAGATGAGTGGATAGATCATATTGCTTTCTTTATTAATTGTTTGCCTGCTAAATATTTCTTGATACCAAGTACTTTCTCTGAAATTTTCAATTGGCTAACATATTTTTCGCAAATGGTAGATACTTCGGTTGACCTAGACGTGAGGTATCATTTGTACTCGCAGTACGAGGGAGTAAGAGCTGGTGCTAATCTTTATAAAGGAATTATAAGATATCTGGCATTGATGATGTGTAGGTTGCCGAAAATGAATTTCAATGTTAGATATGTAGAACCATTAACTCTTCCGCATGTCTATGGAGATGCTGTAGGTGAAAAGAAAAATTTTGTTTCGGTTAATTTAGTGAATGTGCAGAATCTGGAAATATTGAGGAAAAATGTTCAGGAACTAGATAACCAAAATGAAGATGATAAGTTGACGGCGTTGCTGTTATTGGATAGTTACATTGAAGCTTGTAAAAATAAAATAAATGCAGCAGGGCAGGTAGATAATGATAAAATAGAGAAAATCTCTGCAACTCTTTTGTCTGAGTTTAACAGACAGCAATCTGTTTTGATAACAGAAAATGATAGTAATTTGAAGAGTATCATCAAACACGTATGGTTCGCAGAATCAACTGCCAGCTTGAAAGAATATGATTTCTTGGAGGGTAGAGATTACAATAACATCAATAGGGAATCGCTTATGGTTCATCGAATCATTGATGGTATTATATTCAAATACAATGAGGTTTTGAAATCATATAGCTCTAAGGTGTCATTATGTGTTCGGTATAAGGATCTTCCTGTGGCTTTGGATAAGCTTCGCATTCCTAAAGACTATACCATTCTGGTTGGGAGCATAGGTAATCATCTGCTTCCTAAAGGGTATGCTGCCAGTCCGAATGTTCATTTCGTCTATTCAAGACAACCAGAGATCATCATCATGAGAAATAATGTGTTGCCATTTGCCTCTTTTGAGAGAACTGTATGTGATAAAGAGGGATATGAGTTAATAGATAAAGATAAGAGTAAAGTGCTATACTCAAATATCTGGAAAATACGAGATAATGAGGATGTTAAAAATCAAGCTGCCGATAAAAAGTATTTTTACTTGGTGATTGGTTGCTATGCTGCCATATGTATGCCTCCGGAAAATGAACGGAAGTGTATTCGCATAAAAGCTGTTGATGGTATCACCCAGGATACGTTTGACTTGGATAAGATTATGTGCATAACAGAATATAAACTATAAAAAGGTTGGGATATGGGAATAATTCTTATTGTATTTCTGGTGTTGTCTCTGACTTCTTTAATCTCCCTAAAGATTCCTGAAAAGTCTTCATCAAGATTTTGGTTGGTAGCCTGGACTTGGCGAAATATTGGAAAACCATATCGTAATTATCTTCTACAAAAGGTAACTACTGCGAAAGTAATATATCGGTATTTGGAAGTGATGGGACTAATAAATGCTTCTACCTTAATCTTTAATATATTTAGAGTTAAGGTGGGAGATTGGGTAGTTGAACTTTCTGCCGATCCTGTCGATAAGATTGTACTTGTCATTGATATTCTTCTAACAGTTGTTGCCGTAGTATATCTGTTGTTGCAATATTTTAAAACTAATAATGAAGATGTTGCAGGAACGACTGCCGAAGATATATTGTATGCTTTTGCAAATAAGCATGATGAGATAAAAGAACTTTTACCATTATATCGAGATTCTATTGAGAAATTGCATCTTAAAGAAGCGTATAAGCATTTGGTTACTATAAGGAAAAATGTATGTAAGCGTGGAGCCACGGATTATGAGCTGCTTGCAACCATTGACTTTCTGATGGGTAAATGCTCTCGTTTTATAAAAGAAAATAATGAAAAAGATGAATTCTCAAGGGCTTTTGACGAAATGGAGAAAGCTAATGTGTTTTTGGTAGATATAGTAGAAGAGTATATATACATTAATATAAATAGGAATAAAAAAACGGAAGTATTAGATTTATGCAAACGGGTATTGGATAGAGTGCCTGATAATGCTTTGGCATATGCTGCGAAGGTTGTATTGGCAGAGGATGTTGAAAAAACATATAAGGAAGTTCCTGAATCTGTTTTGCGCAAGATTGATTTTCAATTTGTGTTGATGAATTACATATTACATCATCCTGAACAAGAATGGCTATGTATAGATGATGTACGACTAGATATTCCAGAAGACTTAACTTATGACAATCTTCGTCAATGGAGTTCTTGCATATCTATCAGTTCGACCCGTCTATTACGAGAAGGACACTATTTCTACGATGGCAGGAAAATTACACCAATTTTAAATCGTGTTTATAATATTATTACTAAGTATAAGGAATTATCTAAGGGGACTGACATTGAAAACATATATCCTGATGTTGAATTTATAGCTTTGTATTGTGAGTTTCATTTGTCTGATGATCAAGAAAGAAGGACGAGGATTATTGCTTCTATGAAAGATTGTAAGCCTTCTCGGGAGAATACTATATCTTATATACTCATGTTATTAGAGATGCTTTTCATAAACAAGAATTTTGAAGAGGCTGCACATCTTCTAGAGGAGCATAAGGGGTGTAATGACGAGATGCTAGCTTTGGTTTGGTTCATTTTGGCAACAAGAACGATTGATAAAAGGTTCGTGATAAAAGCTTTTGAGCATTTAAAGTGTATCAATATCTTGTTACCTGATATGCATTGCCAGTCTGTATTAACCTGTGCTATTATTTATGGAAAGGATTTAAAGCAATATGAGCATTTAAAGGTATTTAAAAACTCAATTACCCAGCAGGTATATGAATATGCAATATCATATTTTTCAACCAGAACTTTTGATGTAGAAACTATAAAATGTCTTGCAGAAAAAGCTCCAAAAGAAGCTAAGTTCATTTTGGGCCAGATATTAGGTCGAGAGAATTGTACGGACGAGGCCTTAAAAATCATTGAACCGTTGACATCAGCTGGAGTATATTCTGTAGAAATGGGAGTATATCTCAATATAATTCGTGGTCATGAAAAATATAATGATATTTATTTTGATGCTTTGAAGAAGCTGAGGAAAAATGGTGTTTCCCATGTAGATGCATTCTTGGAAGATGAGTATTTTTTGGCTGTAAGTTGTAATGACTTGAATGATGCCGGTGAGGTAATCTGTTTGTTGTTTGATAAATATCCAGACAATAACAGTGTGTTATGCAATTATCTCAATTATTTGAACCTTACACAGCAGCATGATAAATTCTCTCAATATGTTGATAGAATCATTAATCTTGTAGAAGATGATAACAAGCTAAATCGTAATTTCTTCAATTTGTTGATATTGCAAGGGTTCTATAATGAAGGTCTGGAATTCTTGTATAGAACCATATCTAGAACGAAGTCGCAAGAACTGAAGGATTTGTGGTTCCAATATATGTATACTCCACATATTTCACCCATTATCAATGAAGAGAAAAAAGTTGTTGAGAATGGAGATTTTGTTGTGTATGAGGAAAATGGGCAGGAAAAGAGTGAAGATGTGTTCAATAATTCTAATACCGAGAAGCTTATTGGACACAATGTTGGTGATGAAGTTGCATTAGATAGATTTGGGGTTATTTCTAAAGCGAAAATAAGAAAAATATTCAACAAGTACCAATCGCTTACAAGACAGATATATCGTAGTTTACAGCAGGGGCAAAGTAAGAGTATTCGTATGCTCTCGCTTGATGACTTGAAAGGCGGTGATGGGAATATCCTGGCCAATTTGATGATGTTGTCGGGTGGATATGATCATAAGAGGCAAATTGATGAATGGGAAAAACAATATGCAAGAGGTGAAAAAATGCTTATCGAATCATTTGGTGGTCACAATGCGTATGAGGACTGTATTGACAGATTGTTTGGAAATAAGAGGATATATTGCTTACCTTGTCAGAACTATAAGAATTGTCCTATAACTGACTACGAATGTGTATTGGATATAACCTCTGTAGCCCTTTTGAGTATGCTTAGTAAACTCTTTGGTGTAACTTTTGATAAAAAGTTTGTTATTCCCAACGGTTTGCAGATTTATTTTCAGCAGTGTCTGCAAAGAGAAAAGGTAAATATGCCAACTTTAATTTCGTCTGAAGTTATTGAGAGATTAAAATTAAATAAGGAAAAGCAAAAAAGTTATCATCTTGGATTATTGGAATATATCTTAGAGTGGATTGACAAAAACTGTATAATAGAAGTTGCAACGAAGAGATTGAATTTAAACTTCAAGGAAAGTGATTATTCGTTTTGGGGAATTCAGAGTGAGAGTATGTTGTTAACAATAGATAAGAAAAGATGTATGATAAGTGAAGATTGGGGGCTAATGTCTAAATTTGAAAACTTTAGAATTCTTAATACCGAGGCTTATCTATATTTATTAAATGTCAAGGATAAAGCAGATATTTCAAAGTTTCTTGCAGATTTGCATTTCGTAGGAGTTAATGTTGATTCTGATTATATGGTTGAGCAATATAGCAAGAAGAATAGGGGACTTCCAAATACTTTTGATGAATGTTTGGAATCTCTTAGAATAAATATGTATAAAATAAAGGATGGTCTTAATCTGGCGAATAAAATATTGAATTTAACAATAAAACTTCCTGCAGATTCCCTTGCTGTAACGAATATCTTTAGTAAAATTCTGGAGGATAAATCAACTGAATTTAGAGTAGATTTGATTGAACAACTGAAAAGTCAGAAAGGATTGCATCCGGATTTTATGAGGTATTTGATGGATACTGTGAAGATAGATAAGCTCTTGTTGGTATAAGAGCTAGTTACATATAGATTATTTTGAATTAATAAAAATATAGTTAGTATATATGAAGATTGCATTTGTTAGCGTCCGTGGTATACCAAATAACTACGGTGGATTTGAACAGTTTGCTGAGTACATCTCAGTAGGTTTGGTGAAGCGTGGTCATGAGGTCACGGTGTATTCTCCTTCTTATCACCCTTATAAGGATGATGAGTACAAGGGTGTGAAAATCAAACATATCTATAGTCCTGAGACTTGGATGGGTGGTAGTATCGGTTCTTTCTTTTACGACTTCATGTCGCTGAAGGATGCCTTGAAGCGTGAGAACTTCGATATTATCTATGAGGCAGGATATACGAGTATCATTCCTGCTTTCATCTGGTTTGATGTGAAGAATGTTACCAAGAGTATTGTGGTTACCAACATGGATGGTCTGGAATACAAGCGTACCAAGTTCAATAAATGGGTACGCAAGTTCGTGTTCTGGGAGGAGAGAATGGCTGTTAAACATAGTCATTATCTGATTGCAGACAACATGGGTATTCATGATTACTATAAGGAGAAGTATGGTAAGGATAGTAAGTTCCTGGCATATGGTGCCGACATTCATGATGATTATGATGTGGAACATCTGAAGGAGTATGGCTTGAAACCTGAGGAATACTATATTCTGGTAGCCAGACTGGAACCTGAGAATAATATCGTGATGGCCATTGAGGGCTATTTGCATTCTAAGGAGAACGGGAAGCGTCCTCTTATTGTGGTAGGTAAAACCAATACGCCTCATGGTAAGGAATTGGTTGCCAAGTATGGTAAGGAAAAGAGCGTAAAATTCGTAGGTGGTATCTATGACTTCAATAAATTGAATTCTATCCGTCACTTCTCTAAGGCTTATTTCCATGGTCATAGTGTGGGTGGAACCAATCCTTCTCTGTTGGAAGCAATGGCCTCTGAGTGCTTTATCCTTGCTCATGACAACATCTTTAATCGTGCCGTGTTGAAGAAGAATTCCTTGTACTATCCAAATGCAGAGAAGGTGACAGAGATGCTGAATGATATCGAGAATATCTGTACACAACATAAGAAGAACTTCACGGATGGAAATGTAGAGGAAATCAAGAATGAGTATTCTTGGGAACATTTGGTTGACCAGCATGAGGAATACTTCAAATGGTTGCTGGAACAGAAACGATGAACCAATCTAAAGATTTACTTTTAAAATTTCTTCGTGCCGTTCTCTTTGGCAAGAAACTGTATGCTTCTGATTTAGCGGAAGCAGATTGGAAAAGTATCTTTCAATTGGCAGATGAACAAACTGTCTCAGCTTTGTTGCTAGATGGGATGAGTTTGCTGCCTTCTGAGTGCATTACAATTCCTCTGGGTGATAAGCTGAAGAGAATAGCGACGATGCAACGCATCGAGCAAACGAATTGTCTTCATCGGAAAGTCATTGTAAAAATTGACCAAGTTTTGAAATCTGAGGGTATTCCTGTTGTTTTTATGAAGGGACAAACAACAGCTTTGCGTTATCCTAATCCTCTTCATAGAACGCCAGGAGACATCGACTTTGTTGTGAATCCTAAAGAATTCAAGAAGACAATGGAGGTACTGGAAAAGATAGGAAAAGTAGATCATAAATTGGTGCATGAGCATCATGGTATGGCATGGGTAGATGGTGTGACGGTGGAGCCTCATTATAAGGTTCACAATTATCAATGTCCATCTACCGATCATGCTATGCAGGAAATGTTTGCTTCGGTATTTCCATCAGAGTTGTCTTCTGCAGATATGGATGGGTATGCAGTACCTGTATTCCCTCCAACCTTTGAGAGTGTATTCCTGATATCGCACATGGTAAACCATGTATATGAAGAAGGATTGGGATTGAGGCAGGTGATAGATTATGCCATGTTCTTATCGAGTTGTGCAGACAAGATAGACTGGTTGCAGCATCATGATTATCTGCATAGGATGCACATGGAAAGGGCATGGAGAATCTTTACCTGTATTTGTGTTGATTATCTAGGAATGCCTTTACCATCACAAGTAGAGCCTTTTTCTCATCAAGAGAATGTATGGGCAGAAAAGATGATGACTGATATCATGAGGGTTGGCAACTTCGGTAGAGGTGAGTATGTATTTCAGCATCGTGGATTCAAGGATGCCTTCAACAACTACTGCTGGGTTGTGAAAAGGTGTTGGAATCTTGGTTTTGTCTGTCCTAGTGAAGCAAGGTGGTGGATTATATCGAAGATGAAACGTTTCTTTTGGAAGAAAATGATTAAAAAATAGAAATAATAAAACTATAATGAATAATGGAAGTAATTAAGACTGATATTGAAGGCGTGCTTATTATTGAGCCTCGCCTTTTTAGAGATGCTCGTGGCTATTTCTTCGAGAGCTTCAGCGAGCGTGAGTTTAAAGAGAAAGTAGAGCCATTGGTGGGCTACAAGGTAGAGTTCTGCCAGGACAATGAGAGTATGAGTTCTTATGGCGTAATGCGTGGCTTGCATTTCCAAAGACCTCCGTTTACCCAGAGCAAGCTTGTGAGATGCGTGAAGGGTAGAGTGCTGGATGTTGCCGTGGATATCCGCAAGGGTTCGCCAACATACGGTAAGCATGTGGCGGTGGAACTGACAGAAGATAATCATCGTCAGTTCTTTATTCCTAAGGGCTTTGCGCATGGCTTTGCTGTGTTGTCTGAAACTGCTGTATTTCAGTATAAGTGTGATAACTTCTATCACCCTGAGGCTGATGGGGGTATCTCAATCTTGGATGAATCTCTTGGGATTGATTGGCGCATTCCTACGGAACATGCTAATCTTTCGGAAAAGGATACGAAGCATGAGGTGTTGAAGGACTTTGAAAGTCCTTTTGAATACTAAATGTAGATTTATACAAATAAAACAACAAATACTAATCATTTAACATTAAGACAATGAAGGGAATAGTATTAGCAGGTGGTAGTGGTACACGTTTGTATCCAATCACAAAGGGTATCAGCAAGCAGCTGATACCAATCTTTGACAAGCCGATGATTTATTATCCTATCTCGGTATTGATGTTGGCAGGTATTCGTGAGATTCTGATTATCTCAACTCCATTTGATCTGCCTGGTTTCAAGCGTCTTTTGGGTGATGGTAGTCAGTTTGGAGTGAAGTTCGAGTATGCGGAGCAGCCTTCTCCAGATGGCTTGGCTCAGGCATTCATCATCGGTGAGAAGTTTATAGGTAATGATTCTGCTTGCCTCGTGTTGGGTGACAATATTTTCTATGGCGCAGGATTGAACCAAATCTTGGCAAAGGCAGTAGCTGATGCAGAGCAGAACAACAAGGCAACCGTCTTTGGCTATTATGTAAACGATCCCGAACGCTACGGCGTGGCTGAATTTGACAACAGCGGCGAATGCGTGAGCATCGAGGAAAAGCCGGAGCATCCGAAGTCGAACTATGCTGTTGTGGGTCTTTATTTCTATCCGAACAAGGTGGTGGATGTGGCCAAGCAGATCAAACCTTCAGCTCGCGGTGAACTTGAGATCACGACGGTCAATCAGAAATTCCTGGAAGCCAAGGAACTCATGGTGCAGACGCTTGGCATCGGTTTCGCATGGCTCGATACGGGTACGCACGACAGCCTGAGCGAGGCTTCGACTTTCATTGAAGTGATCGAAAAACGTACGGGCTTGAAGATTGCCTGTCTGGAAGGTATCGGCTTGAAGAATGGTTGGGTTTCGGCTGATCATATTCGCGAAATTGCCCAGCCTATGCGAAAGAACCAGTATGGGCAGTATCTGATGAAACTGGCCGACACAAAATACTTTGGAGAGCTTTAAACAAATACTATAAAAGCTGCAGAAGACCATATTAATCACAAAACCAATGGAACAGATTTTTGCCACACTGATTTCGAAAGCCACAGGAATCAACGAGAGGCAGATAAGCAATACTATACAACTGCTGGAAGAAGGATGCACCATCCCCTTCATCAGCCGATACAGAAAAGAAGCCACAGGCTCACTTGACGAAGTGCAGGTGGCAAGCATCAACGACAACCTCGACAAGTATAAGGAACTTGCAAAACGCAAAGAAACCATACTCAAGACCATTGAAGAACAAGGCAAACTCTCCGATGAGTTGAAGAAACGCATCGAGACGTCGTGGGAAAGCACCGAACTTGAAGACATCTATCTCCCATTCAAGCCAAAGCGCAAAACACGTGCTGAAGCAGCGCGTCAGAAAGGCCTTGAGCCTTTAGCCACATTCCTTCTCCTGCAAGACCCGCATGCCGATGTGGCAAAGAAGGCAAAGAGCTACATCAACAATGAAAAGGGAGTGAACAGCGTTGAAGAAGCCATACAAGGCGCGCAAGACATCATTGCAGAGATGGCAAGCGAAAGCGAGGAGGCTCGCAATGCTGTGCGCTTCGACTTCAAGAAAGGGGCTGTCATAACCTCGTCAAAGGTGAAGCCCAAAACAAAATCGGAAGAAGAAGAAAAAGAATGGGAAGAGAAAGCGCAGAAATACAGAGATTACTTTGATTTTTCAGAGCGACTGTCTCGTTGTGCATCACACCGTCTTTTGGCCATGCGCAGAGGAGAGGCCGAAGGCGTGCTTAAAGTGAGCATATCTGGCGATGACAACAAATGCTTGGACCGTCTTGACCGCATCTTCCTGCGCAACTCAAGCAAATCGGCCGAACTCGTATGGGATGCAGTGGAAGATGCATTCAAGCGTCTCATAAAGCCAAGCATAGAAACCGAATACGCAAACATATCCAAGGAGAAGGCCGATAAAGAAGCCATACGAATCTTTGTGAAAAATCTGGAACAGCTGCTCATGTCTGCCCCTCTTGGACAAAAACGCGTGTTGGCACTCGATCCTGGTTTCCGCACAGGATGCAAAGTGGTGTGTCTTGATGCCGAAGGCAACCTGCTCCACAACGAAGCCATCTACCCACACCCTCCCAAGAATGAGAAGGCAGCAGCAGCTGGCAAGATTCTGTCGCTTGTGCGCCAATATAAGATAGAAGCCATATCTATTGGCAATGGCACAGCCAGCAGAGAGACTGAAGATTTCATCAGGGGTCTGGGACTGCCAGCCGACATTCAGATATTTGTAGTCAGCGAAGATGGTGCGAGCATCTATTCAGCATCCAAGGTGGCTCGCGAAGAGTTTCCCGACTATGACGTGACAGTGAGAGGCGCTGTAAGCATAGGCCGACGTCTCATGGATCCTCTCGCCGAACTTGTCAAAATTGACCCAAGTTCTATAGGCGTGGGCCAATACCAAAAAGACGTGGACCAAAAAGAACTGAAACATTCACTCGACCAAACTGTTGAGATGTGCGTAAACAAGGTCGGAGTAAACGTCAACACGGCCAGCAAGCATCTGCTCACATATATATCCGGACTTGGCCCTGCCATAGCACAGAACATTGTCAACTACAGAGCAGAAAATGGTGCATTCACATCTCGCCGCGAATTGCTGAAAGTGCCCAAGCTTGGTCCAAAAGCTTTTGAACAAGCAGCAGGATTCTTGCGTGTGAGCGGCGGCAAGCAACCACTCGACAACAGTGCCGTGCACCCGGAAAGCTATGCCATAGTGGAGAAAATGGCAAAAGACATTAAAAGCACTGTAGCCGAACTGATGGCTGATATAGAGCTGCGAGGCAAAATCAACATCAACAACTATGTGACCGACAAAGTGGGCTTGCCCACCCTGCAAGACATCATGCAGGAACTTGACAAGCCTGGACGAGATCCGCGTCAGCAGTTGACCGTGTTTGAGTTCTGCAAAGATGTGAAAGAACTGGAGGATGTGCAGGTAGGCATGATTCTTCCTGGAATCATCACCAATATCACAAACTTCGGCTGCTTCGTTGATGTGGGTGTTCACACAAAGGGATTGGTTCACATCAGCGAGCTCTCCGACACATACGTGAAAGACCCTGCCGACTACGTGCAGCTGCATCAGCATGTCACAGTAAAAGTAATTGGCATAGACCTCAAACGAGGGAGAATGCAGCTCAGCATGAAAGGAATGAAATCATAAGCATTTCACACATTAAAAGGAATGAAATCAAAAGCATTTCGCACATAAATGAGAAATGCGGCTCGTTGCGCAAAGACAATGCATGCCCTTTCTTTTTTAAGAACGTATGAATAGGCTATTATAAAAGACAATTCAGCAACAAGCAAAAGTTCGTCAAAAAAAAGAGGGTAAGGATACTTGC